>Ga0272440_1000230_pt1 | contig 47026 bp, 33 predicted proteins | sample SSMMMBAug17_FD_192440 | JGI IMG/M metagenome (GOLD analysis project Ga0272440, IMG submission 192440) | Marine sediment archaeal communities from Little Sippewissett salt marsh, Falmouth, MA, United States - SSM-MMB-Aug17 | ecosystem: Environmental > Aquatic > Marine > Wetlands > Sediment ...
ACCTTATGTTCGCCCTCGAACGAATAACGCTTTCGTTCCTATGTACGATGGGCGAACACAAGGTTCGCCCCTACACGTTCTTGGCACATAAGTAAATGAGGAATTTATTTTTCGAGCATTCCTAAGCTTGAGATTATAGCTTAATTTTACTCTGACCCCAATTACTTAAAATATGATCGCTTACTTACTACGTCTCTACACGCGCATATTTTTTTGTACGATCAAACAAATTGAAGAAAAACGCGATGATACTGGATGAAAACCGGCAAATATCATCCACTAATATGGATAGTATGCGAAAAAACTTGACAAATAAATTTCAGTTAAATAAAATACAAAGATAAATGAAAAAAAATTCATTTGCAAAAAATGGTTTGGTGAATTGTTTTTTGTAAGTGAGAGATAACAAAGAAAAAGGAGAAATAATTACATGTCAAACTTGATCCCTCCACATGGTGGAAAAGGACTGACCTGCTGCTTGCTTGAAGGCGCAGCGCTTGAAGCAGAGAAGACAAAAGCGGAAGGTCTGAAAAAAATTGAAATCAGCCCTCGTGAAAAGGGTGATCTTATTATGATGGGTATTGGTGGTTTTAGTCCGCTGACAGGTTTTATGACCAAAGCAGACTGGAAAGGTGTTTGCGATAATTTCTTAATGGCTGATGGCACATTCTGGCCCATTCCAGTAACGCTTTCTGCTGACAAAGCAGATGCCGATGGAATTAACGTTGGTGATGAAATTGCTTTGTATGATCCTGAAGGCAAAGAATTTATGGCCACCATGAATGTCACTGAAAAATATGAAATGACCCAGGCTGACAAAGAATATGAGTGCGAAAAAGTATTTATGGGCGAAGGCACAAAAACAACCAAAGAATTCTGGGAAGTTGCCCGCGATGATCATCCCGGCGTTCAGATGGTCATGAGTCAAAAGGATATCAACCTGGCTGGAACAGTTAAAGTATTGTCTGAAGGTGATTATCCCACAAAGTATAAAGACATTTATCAACGCCCGGCTGAATCTCGAAAACGCTTTGAAGAAAGAGGATGGAAAGAAGTTGCCGCGCTTCAATTAAGAAACCCTATGCATCGATCACATGAATATCTGGCAAAAATTGCAGTTGAAGTATGCGATGGTGTTTTTATCCATTCTTTGGTGGGTAATCTGAAACCTGGCGATATTCCTGCTGAAGTTCGTGTACGATGTATCGACGCTCTGGTAAAAAATTATTTCGTTGAAGACAAGGTTGTACAAGGGGGTTACCCATTAGATATGCGTTATGCTGGCCCACGTGAAGGCTTACTGCATGCTACATTTCGCCAAAACTATGGATGCTCCCGCATGATTATTGGTCGTGATCATGCTGGTGTGGGCGATTTCTATGGCATGTTTGAAGCGCAAACCATATTTGACAAAATCCCAAAACCTGAAGGTGAAGGCAAAGCGTTATTGTGTACACCGCTTAAAATTGACTGGACATTCTATTGCTTCAAATGTGATGGGATGGCATCACTGAGAACTTGCCCTCATGACAAACAAGATCGTGTTCTTTTGAGCGGCACCATGCTTCGAAAAATGCTTTCCGAGGGCGGTGATTTGCCTGATCATTTTGGTCGTGATGAAGTTGTTGCGATTCTGCGTGAATATTATGAAGGTCTGACTGAAAAAGTACAGATCAAAACCCACAAAGCAGCAACTGGATAAGTCTTCACACCAATAATGAGATATTTAATTAAGGGGGCGTAACAGCCCCCTTTTTTTATGAATACGCTGAAATATGATATTTCAATTTTTTTTATCATGATACAAAATGAAGAAAAAACAAGTACATCACATTGAAGGAAATTTGTTGTCTCGAAAAAAACAATACAATTATCCGGGACAGCTTGTCATTGATGGCGATATTGAGCCAGGATGTCAGGTGAGCGCTGAAATTATTGAAGTCAATAATGTTGATCAGGCTGATATTCGGGTACGTTCTGGAATACATGTTCGTGAGAAAGTCACTGATTCAGATATTGTTTCAGGTGGCTGGTTTCAGGCAAAACAAATTGAACGTTCCACTGTTCGGGCAGAAGAAGATGTTACCATTCAAGTGTTAACACAACAATCAGATATTTTCACCAATACCCGATGTTTAATAACAGAGGGGGTCATTGAACTTTCCAATGTTATGGCATGTCATTGTATTGATGTGCATACGATTATCAGTTCTGAAACAACACCCTGTACGTTGACCATTGGGGTATTATGTCCAGATGATCAGGATCAAAAAATCAGGACCGAATATTTATCGATGGAACACCATAAAAAGAAATTACATGATCATTTGCAAGAATTTGAAAAAATTATTCAAGATTCATTTAAACTAATTGAGAAAATTAAGTCTATTAAGCCATCTCTCAAACAAAAAATTAAGCAATTAAAAAAAGAAAAAAACTATCAGGCCATTAAAGAACTTGACCCTTTTTTCAAGCAACTCAATGATCGGGTTGAATCGGCTTACACAAATTATCAATCAGCAATAGCAGGTCAAAAAGACCTGAAAAAGCAAATTGAATCTTTTGATCAACAAAAATTAGATACAACAAAAAAAGATTATTTACTTCGCAAAAAAGATCGGATTGAACGTTCTGCTCAAATTCATACAAGTATTACACCCTATATTCAGGTGCGTGAGCGTATCAGTGCGCATACTCGAATTCAGGGACTTCATTCATACAAACGATTACAGAAAACGTTGACAAACGTTCTAATAAAAGAAGTTAAAATAGAGGATGAAAAACTGATAGGAACGATTGATCGGTTTGAAATTCAAGTGTTTTGATACAGTTCCTCAAAAATATGCCCATTCGTAGAATTCTGTTTGATACTTTACAGGTAATTAATCATGAAAAATATCAAATTATTTCAATCTTATATCGTTCCTATTCTATTGGGTGGTTGTTTATTGTCAGTTCTGTCTGCCATCCAAAAAATGTATATGCATTATCCATTATATCCTGCATCATTTATTTTACCCTTTATTGCCGGGGCAATGGGTGGTTTTTTATATCATTTGCGATGGAAACTGGAACAAAAACACCATGAAAAAATTGAACAATATAACAAAAGATTAGAACATATTCTTGAAACTGTTCAATCGGGCATTATTATTATTGATGCCCATACAAACATTATTAAATCTATCAATTCAACAGCCCAACTATTGTATGGATATTCAAACACAGAGGTTGTTGGAAAAAAGTGTTATGATTATTTGTGTGATAAAGCGCCAATGTATTGCCCTGTTCTAAATCTGGATATTGATTTGGATATGATGGATCAAACAGAAATTACAACACAAGACTTAAAGATTCCAGTGATTCGAAAAGCAAAAAAAGTGTCATTTGACAATAGTGTCCATATTATTGTCAATGTGATGGACATTTCACTAATTGTTGAATCTGAGAAACAACTTCGAGAGGCCAACGAACGTGTCCGCATTGCTGATCAATTAAAAACTGAATTTTTGACCAACGTAGGCCATGAAATACGTACACCATTGAATGCAGTTATTGGCATATCCGATCTGTTGATTCACAAGAATTTTTCTGATGAGGTCATTGATGATTTACAACTGATTAAAAATTCTGGCAAATCGCTGCTTAAAACAATGGAAAACATTATGGTTTATGCCATGTTGAAATCTGGTGATTTTGTTATTCAACGCCAGACATATGATTTATATGAAACAATATGTTATGTTTTTGAATCATGCCTGGTCAAAGCTGCCCAAGAAAAAGGGCTGGCGTTTCATATTGATGTCGAAAATTGCAAAGACATGCAATATGTGGGTGATCAATCTGTATTACATAAAGTGCTTTCAAATGTCTTGGATAATGCAGTCAAGTTTACGCCATCAGGCAGTGTGACATTAAAAACAATTGTCAATGAAGATTCATCCACTATTGATATACAAATTTCTGATACAGGAATTGGCATACCTGAAGAAAAGCAACAGTTTGTTTTTGATGCCTTTTATCAGGCCGATGGATCCATGACTCGAGATTATGAAGGCACAGGGATGGGATTGGCACTGGTTGATTTTTATATTCAAAAAATGGGTGCTTCAATTGAACTTGAGAGTTCAGTTGACAAGGGCACAACATTTCACATTCTATTGCCAATTTAATCCCATATGAATTTAACCCTTGCCACTTCATTGAATGACTATTCCCGCTATCGTAAAAACGTTACGCATTCCCCATTTCTACCCACTTCAAAAAAACAAATGACCCGATTGGGATGGGACCAATGCGATATTATTATTGTTACTGGTGATGCATACATTGATCATCCGGGATTTGGATGTGCCATTATTGGTCGCGTTCTCGAATCCTATGGCTTTCGCGTCGGGATTATTCCACAGCCAGATTGGCGGGATGCAGAAGCGTTTAAAATATTGGGTCCCCCAAAATTATTTTTTGGAGTTACTGCCGGAAATATGGACTCAATGGTCAATCATTATACTTCAGAACGACACATTCGTGATACAGACGCCTATTCCCCTGATGGCCAGCCTGGATTAAGACCCAATCGGGCATCAATTGTTTATGCAAACAAATGCAAAGCGGCATACTCGAAAATTCCAGTTATCCTTGGCGGCATTGAAGCAGGTTTACGTCGATTTGCCCATTATGATTTTTGGTCGGATAAAATACGTCGTTCAATCCTGTTCGATGCCAAGGCGGACTTGATCATATATGGTAATGCTGAACGCGCCATTATTCATGTTGCGCATTTTTTAGGCAGCGGCGGTACACTTTCATCTGATGCGTTTCTTTATAAAATGCCTGGCATTGCATTTATCACCTCGGCCATACCAAATGAATATGCTATTTTGGATATTACCCTGAACAAATTTTCTTTAGATGTGAAACAATCTCCATCAGTGATTCAACTCAACTCATTTGAAGCCATTTTGGAACATCCGGCCTGTATATCCAAAACCACCTGGATTATCTATCAATCCACACGTCCCAAAGCCCCCTCAATGGTTCAAAAACATGGAAATCGTTGGATTTGGGTGAATGCCCCTGTTCAACCATTAACAACAAAAGAAATGGACCGAATCTATGATCTTCCTTTTTCCCGCTTACCGCATCCCATGTATGGAAAAGCCAGAATCCCAGCATTTGAAATGATTAAAGATTCCATTACGTTGATGCGCGGCTGTTTTGGCGGTTGCTCTTTTTGTTCAATCACCATGCATGAAGGACGAACCATCCAAAGCCGATCAGAACAATCTGTATTAAGGGAAGTTAAAAAAATTGTGCAATCAAAAAAATTTTCTGGATATATATCAGACCTGGGTGGGCCCACAGCCAATATGTATAAAATGACATGTCGAAATCCAGGCCAACCATTCAAATGCAAACGTCTGTCATGTTTATTTCCAACCATTTGCAAACATTTGAATACAAACCATCAACCACTGATTGATCTGTATCACCGGGTACGTCAAGTTGATGGTGTAAAAGGGGCATGGGTGGCATCCGGCATTCGTTATGATCTGGCCCTAAAAAGTCCTGAATATATTGAAATTTTGGTAAAATATCATGTCGGTGGTTATTTGAAAGTTGCGCCTGAGCATTCAGTTTCCCATTGTTTGAAACTCATGATGAAACCTGGAATTCATATTTATGAGTTATTTGAAGATCGTTTTAACAAAATTTCAAAACAGGCTGGCAAAAAACAATTTTTAATTCCTTATATGATATGTGCGCATCCTGGCACAGACAAAAAAGATATGATTGAACTGTCCCGATGGCTCAAAAAGAAAAGATTGAAACTGGATCAGGTTCAAATCTTTTTGCCCACTCCTTTAACACTATCCACAGCGATGTATGTTTCAGGCAGACATTATTATCATCACAATAAAAAAATTATTGTTGCAAAGGGTGGGCGTGCGCGGTCTTTGCAAAAAAAAATTCTGCGCTATCATGAACCCTTGCTTTGATTTCTGTTGCGAATACGTGGGGTGATCCGACCTCAAGAATCTTTCTAGTGAAAGATTCATATTGCCGATTTGTATTAATGAAATAATAAACATGAAAGGGACATTCATGATGAAATATTCAATCTGTTTAATATGGTTGGCACTTGCCTTTATTATTGTTTGTTTTACGCCTGTGCTTCAGGCAGAAATGATTATGGTTCATAACCAAAATGGTTATGTGGGCGATGAAATTACAATTACTTTTTCTGTATCAAATGCAGCCAATGGCGTTTTGGCTATGGGGTTTGATATACGATACGATCCAGAAATATTAGAATATATCAATTATTCATCCGGAACGCTCCTTCAAAAGTATTCCATGTTCGATGTCAATCAAGTGCATGATGACTGCCTTCGTATGGGCGCATTGGAACATCAAATGAACATCGCGAAAGGTCAAAGTGGCGAATTAATGTATCTGACTTTTCATGTTATTGATTTTGGTACGTCCACTATAGAAATTGTTCGCCCTAAAGATGATGTTCAGAATTGGCAATTTCAAAATGGTGTATTTCGTTCACTTGATGATACTGATCCTTCAAGTCAGAATCTTTCCTATCAGTTCAAACAGTTATGGCCGGAACTTAAACAGTCCTGGTATTTTTATCATCCTATGGATGTTGCAGTTGATCCACAAGGATTTGTTTATGTTGCAGATACATGGAATGATCAGATTCAAAAACTGACAAGTACAGGTCAAATCGTAACCAAGTGGGGGATCAATGGGGCGGATGAGGGACAATTTCAAACACCGGTCAGCATTGCAACGTATCAGGATAAAAATACAATGCAAATCTTTGTCTTTGTAGTAGATCAGTACAATCATCGCATTCAAAAATTTACAGATACCGGCGATTTTATTCTTTCCTGGGGCACTTATGGATCAAACAAGGGACAATTTCAGTCACCATCAGGTATTGCAGTTAACAAAAATGGCATTGTTTATGTGGCAGATACTGGCAATAGTCGCATCCAAACATTTACTGTTTCAGGCGAGTTTTATCAGGAATGGTCTCACACAAGCGGTATGATGCTTTCCCCTTGTGCTCTGGCTGTTGACATGTCTAAAAATGTCTATGTTGCTGATTCAGAAAGCCAAAGTGTCATCAAATATTCTGATAATGGTAAGATTCTTCAAATTTGGCGAACAGATATTTTAGATAAATACTTTAAACCATCGGGCATTGCTTATATTGAATTGGATAACAATGACATTATCCTTGTTTCTGATGCTGAAAATGACAGTATACAGTCCTTTTTGCCAGATGGTACGCCATTGGCTGATCATGAAATGATTTTGAAAAAGCTGAAATCAAACTTAAATAAACCTTCCGGTATTGCTTCACATAAAAATAAAATATATATTGCTGATGCCTCCAATAATCGTATTGTTTCAGTTCAGGCCAGTCCTGAAATTGTTGTCAGTCAATGGGGCAGCCAGAGTTCGCAAAAAGGATTTTTTATTCGCCCGAATGGGATTATTGTTTCAGAGGATAACCTGATTGTATCCAGTGGTATATCTGATGTTCCTTCGATACATCATTGGGTTCAGCAGTTTACAACTTCCGGTAAATTTATTGAACAGTGGCCAGATAACCATAGTTCTGGTGCTAGCTCTGAATATTCATTCAATTCACCTTCTGACATGGCCCATGATGATCTATATTATTATATTCTGGATAGCGGGAATCATCGATTACTCCAATTCGATATTTATGGCCGCCTTGAACATTTGTGGGGAAAAAGAGGGGATGGCCCCTCTGAAATGGACTTTCCATGTGGAATGGCGATTTATGATGAACATATTTACATTGCAGATACAGGGAATCATAGAATCCAGGTTTTTGATCAATCAGGTTCTTATTTGTTTGAATGGGGCGAAAAAGGAACACAAGCCGGTCAATTCATCATGCCAAAAGATATTGATATTGATTCAGATGGCATTGTTTATGTTGCAGATACAGGCAATCATCGCATCCAAAGCTTTTCCATTAGGGGTCATTTCATTGAATCATGGGGAGAATGGGGACATTCAAACAGCCAATTTGATACACCTTCAGGCATTGCGATTCATCCTGATGAAGATATTGTTGTGGTTGCAGATACAGGCAATCAACGCTGTCAGGTGTTTGACAAACATGGAGACTTTATTACAAAGTTTGGTTCTTATGGATCTGGGGTCGGCCAATTTCATGAACCTTTTCATATCGCGATTGATTTCGATAAAAATGTTTATGTCACAGATCGAATTAATAATCGGGTACAAACGTTTCAACCTGTTCATCAGGAAAATGGGATTATTAAGGCAATTATAGCGGTGGGTGACGATACCTATGGTGATGGCTTATTTCAGACCAATGCCAATCTGGCTTATCGGGCATTAAATTATCAGGGGATCAACAAAAACAATATCTATTATTTATCCAAAGATACTGATTTAGATTTGGATGACAATGGTTTGGCTGATGATATTGATGGCCTTGCTACAAATGAAAATTTGGAAATGGCTGTAACCCAATGGGCAATAGATGCCCAACATGTCGTTATCTATCTTATCGGTCATAATGATTTATATTTCCGAATGAATGAGACCGAAATACTGGATAATACACAGCTTGATCAATGGATGGATCAATTGCAGTTAGATACCGCTTGTCGCATTACATTTATTTTTGATGCCTGCAAATCAGGCAATTATGTACCAACATATTCTGCGCCTGACAGTTATTCTCGTGTGGTGATCATGAGTACTGGAATAGATGAAAACGCCTACCTGATTGGCGCAATTTCCTTTTCAAATTATTTCTGGTCAAACATTTTTAATGGATATTCCATTCAGACAGCATTTCAACTGGCAGCGCAAACAACTGCTCAGATCAATCAGCCACCATTCAAGGCGACGCCTCAAAATCCATTGATGGATGCCAGCAACAATGGCATTGCCAATGAACCTGCGGACTATTCTTTAACACAGAATTTATATCTGGGAAGTGATTCAGATGCATATACAGAAACCATTCGTATACTTTCTGTTTCTGATGCAGCCATTCTATCTGAGGGATCCGCATCAATTCTGAGTGCTCAGGTGGTATCCGACACAAATACCATTCAACGTGTTTGGGCTGTCATTCGTCACCCAGACTATCAGACAGGTGTTTCTGATACGATTGAAATCGACTTGATTTCTGTGGGAAATAACTGGTATCAAAGTGTTTATCAAGGATTTGAAACAACAGGGACGTACCTGGTCGCTTTTTACGCTCAGGATGATGCCAGTCAGGTATGTATTCCTCAATTTACAACAGTCAGCGTGAATTCGTCAATGGCGCGTCGTGCAATCATTGTTGTGGGAAACACATATGACAAAAGCCTTGACGCTTACTATAATACAATTGCGGAAACAATCTATGACACATTGATATTTCAAGGTTATACTGATGACACACTTTATGTGATCAGCCCCAATAATTTGTTGGATGGATGGGATGGATTGCCTGTTACAAACACCATTCAATATGCTTTGGGTCAATGGACGCGAACTGATAATAATGACAATGCAACTCAAGATCTGGTCGTGTGTTTTTTGGGAAAAACCATTGATACACAATTTGTGTTAACCCATTCAGACACAATAACCCTGGAAAATATTGACAGTACTTTAGATCACATCGAAAATCAAATTCCTGGAAAAATAGTGCTCATCAGTGACATGGCCGATGCCTGGGAATTTATTTCTCAATCCGCTCAATCTGGTTCAAGCAAACGTATTCATATATCAGGATCTTCAGACAGCGATTTAAATAACATTATTGCCATCAACAGTATTTCATTTTCTACTTTTTTTTGGCAGCGCGTTTTGAATGGATTTGATGTCAAATCTGCTTTCATCGCAGCAAAAGATGCTTTAAGTATTTTGAATCAATATCAAAAGCCCTGTGTTGAGGCCAATGGAAATGGCACTGTCAACGAATACGATGATTATGTCATTGCGCGTGAGTTTACAATTGGTTATGGGATCATGCGTGCCCAGGATACTGTAACAATCGCTTCGGTTATACCCCCATATGAATTAGCAGGTGAAACACATGCAACGATCTGGGCAAATAAGATAATCAGTACGAGTGAAATAGAAAAAGTATGGGCGATTATCGTGCCCCCTGGATTTCGGCAATCCGATGATACTGTTTTTGAGAATTTTCCCCAGATTGAATTAAAGTATCATTCTGAAACAAATCGCTATGAAACAACTTATTCGTATTTTGATCAATTTGGAGAATATCGCATTGCGATCTATGCAAAAAGCAGTAATGGAATGACTTCGATTCCTGTTGAAACCGCTATATATCAAACAAAAGCACCTGATTCCTATGAAAATATCTCAGATAACGAATCTGAACAGGCGCAAATTATCAGTGTAAATGATACTGAAGCCCAGTACCATAATTTTCATGATGAACAGGATCACGATTGGATGAAATTTTACGCAATTGCTGGAAATATTTACCGAATTTCAACATCAAACGCGGATGTGAACTGTGATCCAGTGATTACGTTGTATGGTCAAGATCGTACAACCAAACTTGAAGAAAGTAATTATGGTATTGGTTCTGAGCAGGAAGTCATTAACTGGAAATGTACTGAGGATGGTGTCTATTATGTTCTTGTCACAAATTACAACAAAGACGCTACCGATGGTCAGGATACCGGGTATGAGATCAGAATTAATATGACCGCAATCATTTTTAATGGGACAATTAATGGATATGTTCGTATTCTTGGCACAGAAACGCCTATTGGTAACGTCGTTGTTCATACGAGTAAGAATCTTGGCGATATCAGCCTTCCTTCAGGAACCTATCGCATTGGCGGTCATGAATCTGGTGAGGCATTCATATTTGCCGAAGCCAGTGGTTATTATTCATATACAGCTTCCATTACTGTTAACCCTATTTCAATAACACGCCATGATATCTATATGACACCTGAAAATGTTTTCGGTGATTTAAACATTGATGGTGTCATTGATCTTAAAGATGCAATCCTGGCCGGATATATTTTGACACATATTGATTTATCTGATCAGGTATGGGGCAATTCTGATATTTCTGGCAATGGAAAAATTGGAATAGAAGAGATGATTTTTATTTTGAATTACGTCAGTTTTATTGAATAGTGCAATCAATCATTTAGAAAATATTAATATGTAGTCTGATTGTATTCCTTAAAATACGTATCGATCTGATCCATGATTTGTTTTTTCAGCGCCTTCCGATTAATTTTTTCAGCGCGATATTTATTTTTTTCAGCCTCGGTGGCAATTTTTCTTTGAACCAATAATTCACTTAATGATGTTGAAATCTGAGGTTGCTCATCAATCAATGGGGCAATGTGTTCACGCGTAATTTCAAACATAACTGTATCACTAATTGCAACAATATTGGCGGTTCGTGCTTCACCGGTCAAAAGCGCCATTTCTCCAAAAAAACTGCCTGCTCCGAGTCGTGCCACCTCAATACATTTCCCCGGAGTGATTTCAACCTGAACGCCTACAACACCTTCTTCAATAATATACAATGAATTACCTTCATCACCCTGATTAAAAACAAAAGAACCTGGCGCAACATGACATCGATTCATATTTTTACTCATATACGATTTGGCGTATTCAGTAAATGGTTTAAAAATATCAATTTCATCAAGAATTGATTCAGATGCGTCCTCTTCCTCAGATTGATCGGGAATATATGGAAGAATTCCAGCACGCTTGAATAATTTCCAGATCCGCTCCCAAATTTCTTCCAATATGGCTATTTTTTTATCATAATCCTCTAGATAGAAATATAAAGAATAATGACTCAAGCCATTGGCACTGAGTCCATTCAAGCTTGAATAAGGGTCATGATCACTGGATATCCCTTTAACCGGTAAAGCAGCATCCAACAAAATTTTACGAACACGTTCCGGTGAATTTTGAGTATCAACCTGAACATCACATGATAATGAATATGATTCCGGATGAATCGAGTAGTTCACAATTTTACTATGAATCAAAACGCTATTGGGGATAGATACAATTGCTGATGTCTCTGTTCTGAGTCGGGTCTTAGAATAATTACTTTCAATGACATGACCCTGAACCTGATTTTCAACACAAATAAATTCGCCCTGTTGAAAGGGAGGATCCATTTTTAGCCATATACTGGCAAAAACATTTTTTAATTGCGGCCAAAGTAAGGCACAAAAAAAGCAGATCAACACCCCTACAGCATAATAATCCAAATAATGAAAATAGTACGTAATGCTTCCAGATGCGGCAATACCCAGAATTGCTAATAAAACGAGTAAACGTGGCGCAGATTGTGTTGATTTATCCTTTGACACAGATATATCAGTATCTTGATCTGAGGAATTTTGTTCTTTTTGTTCTGTTGGCGCAGATTTCGATTGACTGGTTTTTGACTTGGGCCTTGATGCACCCTCATCAGTCTTTGATTGCGGATATACTGTGATAACTTCTTTACATTTGGAGCATCGCACCTTTGTGCCATCTTTTTTGATAAGATCGTCATCCAGTTTAAACCTTGTATTACATGCCTGGCATTCTATTCTCATATGCACTCCTGTTATACTTCGGTAAAATCAGTGGGGGGTTTTTTAAGAAATGGCCGAAATCGGCTTTTATCATTACATTTTGCATACGCTTCATCAGGGCTAATCCATCCTTTTTTATATAAATCCATGATGGAATCATCCAGAAGTTGCATGCCATATTGCCGACCGGTCTGCATCATGGAACCAATTTGAAATGTCTTGCCTTCACGAATGAGATTCCTGACTGCAGGTGTGGCTATCAGTATTTCCTGAGCAGCGCATCGGCCTTTTTTATCAATTCTTTTAAAAAGTACCTGAGCCACAACAGCGCGGATACCATCTGACAATGTGGATCGAATCTGTGCCTGTTGATTACTCGGAAAAACTTCAATAACACGATCCACAGTTTTTGCGGCACTGGTTGTATGAAGTGTACCAAAAACAAGATGACCTGTAGATGCAGCCTCTATTGCCAGAGAAATTGTTTCAAGATCGCGCATTTCCCCAACAAGAATAATATCTGGATCTTCACGCAAGGCACCGCGAAGTGCTGCATTAAAACTTTTTGTATGAATTCCGACTTCACGATGATTGATAATACAGCTTTGACTTTTATGAACAAATTCAACCGGATCTTCCACTGTGATAATATGATCTTTGCGATTCTTATTGGCTTCATCAATAATTGCCGCAAGCGTTGTGGATTTACCGCTTCCGGTTGGACCGGTCACCAAGACAAGACCGCGTGGCAAGGATGCCAGTTTGGGTATGACTTGGGGTAAGCCCAAATCTTTACAGGTGAGAATCTTTGTGGGAATTGAGCGAAAAACAGCAGCAACCCCATTTTTTTGCTGAAAAAAATTTGCGCGGTATCGGGATAGTCCAGGAATCTCGTAACCAAAATCAACATCCCCTGTTTCTTCAAACAGTTTCACCTTGTCTTCAGGTGCAATTTCATACAGCATGCTTTTCAGTGAATCATTATCCAACACCTTATATTTTATTCGTTCCATGTCTCCACGAATTCGCATGGCTGGTTGTTGTCCTGCTACAAGATGCAAGTCTGAAGCGCCCTGTTCATTCATTAATTTGAAAAATGCATCAATTTTTGCCATAGTGTTCCTTTTTCCCTTGACATGTTGATGAAATAACCACTTGAAAATAAAACTCAAATTTCTGCAATATTTATGCCATATGATTAAAACGTTTTGCTTTGACATTTTTTGGGTAAAAATGTAATGTAGATCATCATATGGGCGTATGTAAAAGTTAGGAATGCTCGAAAAATAAATTCCTCATTTTCTTATTTACAAGTCCAATGTAGGGGCGAACCTTGTGTTCGCCCATCGTACATAGGAACGTAAGCGTTATTCGTTCGAGGGCGAACATAAGGTTCGCCCCTACATCGGGCTGGCACATAAGTAAATGGGGAACTTATTTTTCGAGAATTCCTGGAATGCTTGAATAATAAGTTCCTCATTTTCATATTTACAAGTCCAATGTAGGGGCGAACCTTATGTTCGCCCATCGTACATAGGAACGAATGCGTTATTCGTTCGAGGGCGAACATAAGGTTCGCCCCTACATCGGGCTGGCAAATAAGAAAATGAGGAACTTATTTTTCGAAAATTCTTAAGGAATGCCTGAAACAAAAAGAGCAATGCCAAAACAAAAAATACATATTTATACAGATGGTGCATGTCAATCAAATCCAGGTCCAGGGGGATGGGGCGCAATCATTCTTTATCCCGATACCCCTCCTCATGAAATTAATGGCGGAGAAAAACACACAACCAACAATCAAATGGAACTGACAGCAGTCATTAACGCACTTGAAACAATAAAAAATACACAAAATCAAATTGTATTGTTTACCGATTCTCAATACGTAAAAAATGGCGTTACAAATTGGATTGATAATTGGAAGAAAAATAACTGGAAAACAAGTTTGAATACACCTGTAAAAAATCAAGTACTGTGGCAAAAGTTGGATACCTGCGCAAAAGATCTCAATATTCAATGGGAATGGGTCAGGGGGCATGCAGGCAATCAATGGAATGAATCAGCAGATCAATTGGCCCGATCAGCAGTTCCAAACGTTGAACCCCATGAAGAAAAAAAAATAAAAAAATTTCCCATTGATGATCCCGATGCCATTCACATTTTTACTGCCATTGCATATTCCTCGAAAAATAAATCAGGCGCATGGGCTGCTTATCTTCGCTATAAAACGCATACCAAAAGTATTTCTGAAAAAGTGGAACATATGAGCAGTAATCAAATTCATATTTGTTCGGCAATTGGTGGATTGCAATTGATAAAAAAACAATACCCTATCCATTTATATACGTTATCTGATTACCTTAAAGATGGTGCATCAAGATGGATTCGGCACTGGCAGAAAAACAATTGGAAAACAAAAGAAGGAGATCCGGTGAAGCATAAAGAATTGTGGATTGCTCTTGAACATATCTGCCGCGCGTATCATATTAAATGGCATCGTGTTTCAAAAAAATCATTGCCCAGGGAGCTTAAGATGATCAAAGGTATGGCGCAAAAATGTCTGGATTAATGTTGTTAGGAATGCTCGGAAAATAACATGCTCATTTTTCATGATCCCCAAAAAATAAAGTCGTGTAGAGACGTAGCATGCTACGTCTCTACAGTACAATTACCTCAAAATAACATGCTCATTTTTCATGATCGTACAAGAAAATAAGGTCGTGTAGAGACGTAGCATGCTACGTCTCTACAGTACAATTACCTCAAAACGAACAATATCAATAATGGGGAAGTTATTATCAGAGCATTCCTTAATGGAAAAAGGTTCCTGACTAAATATCTCCTTCAGCAGCTTTTTGAAGTGCAGCAATACTTTGCCCTGCTTTATTTTGAAGCTCTTTGTATTCATTGGCTGGAACCGAATCAGCAACAATGCCAGCGCCCACCTGGATGGTAAATTCATTATTTCGGAATAACACTGTTCGTATGGCAATACACATATCCATGATATCGTTTGGACCGAAATATCCAACAGCACCTGCATATGGCCCTCGTGCTGCACTTTCCAATTGATCGATAATTTCCATTGCCCGAACTTTGGGCGCCCCAGAAACAGTTCCAGCAGGAAATCCGGCTTTGAGTGCATCAACAGCATCTTTTTCATTGTGAAGGATGCCCTCAACTTGTGAAACAATATGCATTACATGACTGTAGCGCGCCACAGACATATATGGATTGACAGTGACTGTTCCATATTGGGCCACACGACTGATATCATTTCTTGCCAGGTCTACAAGCATGATATGTTCGGCTGTTTCTTTTTCACAAGCCAATAGTTCTTTTTCAAGGGCACGATCTTTTTCAGGGTTGTCTGAACGACCGCGCGTCCCTGCAATTGCCATGATGAACGCTTTTCGATTGTTGACTTTCACAAGGGTTTCTGGGGATGAACCAACCAGATGATAATCACCAAAATCAAGAAAAAACATATAGGGCGAGGGACTTCTCAATCGCAGATGTCGGTAGACTTCAAATGGATGAAGATCACTTTTGCCATTAAACTGATCCGACAACACCACTTGAAATATATCACCTGCACGAATAAATGATTTGGCCTGTGTTACCGCATCACAATAGCGCTCTTTTTCTGGCTGTGTGATTTGAATGGCAGAAGATTTTGATGGGAGAATTAGGGGGGAAGAAAGCTGTTTTTCCATTTCAGATAGTTTTTCTTTGCAAATACTCAAATCTTTATCCAGAACAAATAACGTCATCATGCGACGTATATGATCAAATATAACATAGCGTGAAGGAAAAACCAGTCTGGCAACAGGCAGATTATTTTTATGACGTGATGGCAGTCGTTCAATAAGGCGAACAGTATCAAATCCGACAAATCCCATCAAAGAGCCCAATGTTGGAAGGGGAAGATTTTGTTCACATTGAAATTGTTTTAAAGTGCTTCTGATCAGATCAAAAAATTGATTTCGCGGATATTTTTCCTGGATATTATTGTCTTTACAAACAATTTGATTTTCATCCATTTCCAATGAAAAAACAGGATCATAAGCAATAATTGAATAGCGTCCAGTTATTTCTTTTTTTTCAACACTCTCCAACAAAAAAGAATCTTTTCGTTTGCAGCATAGCTTTAAGTAAGCAGAAACTGGTGTCTCAATATCTGCCAGCTTTTCTTTTTGCATGACTTCGAGATGTCCCATAGTTAACTCCTTTGTGCCCGATAGATTGAGCGCATTTCCAGATATTTCATCCAGAAATGCGCAATAGACTAAAGCATTTCAAGGGCGCATGCCATAGACACACCGCCACCACCGCAAAGTGTTGCCATACCAAGATTTTTATTATGTTTCTTTAATGCATACATGAGTGTTACCATAATTCGAGCACCTGTAGCACCGACCGGATGTCCTAAGCCAATTCCTGAACCATTGATATTGGTTTTTTCACGATCCAGGCCCAATTCTATTTCACATCCAAGGTATTGGGCAGCAAAGGCTTCATTTAATTCGATGAGATCAAAATCATTGAGGGAATACGTGCTGTTTTTCAAAAGATGGTTGACAGCAGGTACTGGCGATAAGCCCATCACTGAAGGATGACAAGCCCCGCGTCCAATGGCTGTTATTTTTGCAATGGGAGTCAGCCCCAGTTCTTTGGCTTTGTCTTCAGACATGATCAACATACCGGCAGATCCATCGTTGATACCACTTGAATTGCCAGCAGTGACTTTTCCTGTTTTTGGGACAAATGCAGCGGGCAGGCTTTGAAGTTTTTCAAGCGTCATTCCCGGACGAAAATGTTCATCCTTATCGAATATTAAAGGCGGTTTTTTTCGTTGGGGAACTTCAATGGCGACAATTTCATCCTTAAATGAACCATCATTGGTGGCTCTTTCGGCATTATTGTGGCTTCGCAATGCAACTTCATCCATTTGTTCTCGGGTAATATTATGATGCTGGGCAATGAATTCAGCAGTATGTCCCATGATATAGGGTTTACCCACAAAATAGCTTAATGGCGCCTGGCTCTCATCCACTGGTCCATCTTCAGGGTGTGGAATCAGGTGTGAGCCGCAATGAAGCGCATGAATCATTGAATCAACAAATGCTTGATCTTGAAGGCGACATCCCCAACGTGCCCCTGGCACTGCGTATGGTACGCCTGACATATGCTCAACACCACCCGCAAGAATGACATCAGCCATACCTGCCTGAATCATAGCTGTTCCAGATAAAACAGCTTCCATGCCCGAGATACAAACGCGATTGATCGTCACTGCTGTAACATGGTCTGGAATACCAGCCATCAATGCGCCAACTCTTGCGACATTCAAGGCATCGTGCGGCTCCATGCAGCAGCCATAGCGAATATCATCAATAATACCGGGGTCAATCCCTGCACGTTTTATTGTTTCTTTCAATGTGACTGATGCGATTGTTGCACCATTAAGATCTCGAAGTGTTCCGCCAAACGCTCCAATTGCTGTTCGACATGCGGATACGATAACGACATTTTTCATATATTCTCCTTATACATATAATATTTGGTCGCTTTGAAATATAACTTTTTAAATCAAGTTACGTTAATATCTACAAATACAGATACCATCTACAAGCTTGCAAATGATTTTTCATGGATTTGAATGGCTGCATCATTACTTGCCTTGATTGCCTCAATTCGTCCAAGTGTTTCCGGTAAAAGTGCGGCAATATAATGCTCAGCAGTGTTGACAACACCGGCATAAAATGAAGCATCCTTATTTTTATCGTAAAGGGCATCCAAAGCTGTTCCTGATTTTTCTCCACACAGTTTTTCAAGCTTTGGTAATGCAGTATTTGCGCGCCATAAGAGCATCCACCCCATAATGACATCGCCCATTGCACGTAAGAAGGGTGAAGCAAACGCAAAGGCCGTCCGAAGTTTTGGGGACATGGCTGTTGTTCCCATATGCATGGCAGCTTCACCCAGTTTGTTTAATGCATTGTCAAGTTGTTCGGCTAAAGGTTTAAGCCGGTCATGTTCTTTGGCACGTGTTGTTGTTTTTTGAACATCCTGCATAAATCCCATAAAAACCTGTCCTTTTTTCATACCCAACTTTCTTGCCAACAAATCCATCGCCTGAATACCATTTGTACCTTCATATATGGAGGCAATTTTACAATCCCTTGCCAATTGTTCAACTGGATATTCTTGAGTGTATCCATAGCCGCCATATACTTGCATGGCATCGACACAGACCTGATATCCAAGATCTGTACAATAGGATTTGATTAATGGAATCAGTAATTCTATCTGATCTTTCGCATGGGTGCGGGTTTCTTCAGTATCACCAATTTTTTCAATATCAAACAGGCTGGTCACATAATAAAGAAAACTGCGCATGCCATCCACATAGGCTTTCATATTTAATAACATCCGCCGCACATCAGGATGATTAATGATTGAAACAGATGGGGCTTCTGGATCGAATGTTTTTTCAAGTTCTTTTCCTTGAATGCGCTCGCGGGCATAATTTACAGCCAATTGATATGCACATGATGCATGATAGAACCCTTGAGCACCAACTCCCAGGCGTGCTTCATTCATCATGTTAAACATGATTTTCATGCCTTTGTTTGGTTCGCCCAATAAAAAGCCGCGGCATTTGCCTTTTCCACCCAAGGTTAAACTACAGGTTGCGCTGCCTTTAATGCCCATTTTATGTTCAATACCTGTACAAACAACATCATTATGATCACCGATTTTGCCATGATCATTCACCCAATATTTCGGTACAATAAACAAAGAAATTCCCTTTGTACCTTTGGGCGCACCCTCAATTCTGGCGAGTACCGGATGAATAATATTATCTGCCAAATCATGATCACCATTGGTAATGAATATTTTGTTTCCTACAATATTATATGTACCATCATCATTGGGCGTGGCTGTTGTAGCAAGCGCACCAACATCAGAGCCAGCATCAGGCTCGGTAAGCAACATGGTTCCACCCCATTTGCCAGTATACAGATTTTTCAGAAACAATTTTTTGACATGATCTGTTCCAAATAGTTCAATCATTTTACCTGTGCCATGGCCCATTAGAGCATATGCAGTCATGGCAAAATTTGCTCCGACAATATACTCAAGGGCTGCCGCAGCAACCACATTGGGTAATCCCTGCCCACCCAGTTCTGGATCTTCAGTCATGCTGGTCCATTCACCTTCAAGAATCAGTTTGTGGGCACGATGATAACATTTTGGTACTTTTACTTCGCCTTTATCAAACTGTACTTCTTCTCTATCACCTTCTGAATACGTTGGCAGAATTTCTTTTATTGCAAGATTTCTGGCTTCATTGATCAATAAATCGATCATTTTGCGATTCAAATTGTCAAATACATCAGTTTTGGTGATCTTTTCAACGTCGAGTTGTTCATATAAAATAAAGTCAATATCTCGACGATCACTAATTAATTGCGCCATTATTTTTACCCTTTAGATTTTTTTTATTATTGTTTTTATCGGACATACTCCCAAAAAGTCGGACCTTTCTTTAAATGTATATTCATTCAATAACCGGAAAAAAACCTTTGTCCGAGAACGAATGTAGGGGCAAACCTTGTGTTTGCCCTCGAACAAAAACCGAAATCCAACCAATGTCCGAAACCATTTTTTTGGATTCACTCTAAACAAAAAATGAGAAAATATGCAATAAAAATATTGGGAAAAGAACGACTACAGCCCCTACATTCGACCGAAAAAACCGGGCGGTATTTCTTCCTTGCTGTACTACGAGGGTGAAAGAGACGCCTTCGTTTTATTTACCGCACTATTATTTTGATCTGTCATCACAAAATTCTGATATAATTTATCCACCAGTGCTTTGAATTTCACCGGTTTAGGTAAAAAATCATTCATGCCGGCATCCAAACATTTCTCCCGATCTCCTTTCATAACACTGGCAGTCATTGCAATAATTGGAATATCATGATCTAAAACTTCGGAATTTTTATTACGTATGGTTTTTGTTGCAGAAAGACCATCCATAATTGGCATCATAAGGTCCATTAGAACAAGATCATATTTGTTTTTTGTCAATTTTTCGATTGCTTCTTCACCATTACCAACAATGTCGGTTGTACAATTCAATTTTGACAAATAAATGGATCCTATTTTTTGGTTTGGTTTCGTATCTTCAGCAAACAAGACAGAAAGATTCATTTTTTTGATGTGTTGTATTGCAGATTCATCTTGGTTTAATGAACGACTGCTTGATTGTGACGTATCATGAGTAAAGGATCTATCCGGGCATTTTGGCAGATTATTTATGGCAGGTTTTTCATATTCTTTAGCTATTTCAGATTTCGAAAGCATTTCAAGACGCAAAGTAACAATAAAAACAGACCCAACACCCAACTGGCTTTTTACTTCTATATCGCCATTCATTTTTTCAATCAGTTGTTTGCTAATGCTTAACCCCAGTCCTGTTCCACCATGTTTTCGTGTAATTGAACTGTCTGCTTGTGAAAAAGGTTTGAATAATTTTGAAATGGCTTCCTGTGAAATACCGATCCCTGTATCTTTAACAAAAATTTTGAGTTCCAATGGATGACTTTTTTCTTTAGCAAAAATGAAAACATTAACCTCGCCAGAATCTGTAAATTTGATTGCATTGCCAATTAAATTAAAAAGGATTTGTTGAATTCGAACAGGATCTCCTTTAAGGTCATCGGGTGTTCCCGGGGCAATGGAATAAAAAAGCGTAAGATTCTTTTCTTTGGCTTTTACAGAGAGAAGATCAATGGTTTGCCTGACAGTTATGTTTAGTTTGAAATGGACAGACTCCAGAACCAGTTGGTTTGCTTCGATTTTGGAAAAATCAAGAATATCATTTATTAAGCACAACAGTGTGTCTGCACTACTACCGATCGTATCGAGATAACTGTGTTGAATTTGGGAAAGCTGCGTTTCTTTTAAAATATCTACCATGCCAATAATGCCATTCATTGGGGTACGAATATCGTGGCTCATGTTGGCCAAAAACATACTTTTGCTTTTATTTGCCCTTTCGGCGATATCTCTTGCTTTAATCAGGTCTTTATTCATTTGTTGTAACTGTGACGTTCGTTTTTCAACCTCAACTTCCAAAAGATCCCGATGTTTTTTCAGCGCTTGCTCGGCAGTTTTTCGTTCATGGATTTCTTTTTCCAGTAAGACATTGGTTTCTTTTAGCTCTTGTAATAATTGTCGATTGTTAGTGACCAGCCAGAATTGTTCAAAGGCTTTATCAACAACATATTCCAGTTCATCAGTATCCCAGGGCTTTGTAAGATATCGATACACATTTCCTTGATTGATGGAATCAATGACAGCCTTTATGTCTGAATAACCGGTTAGAATAATTCGGACAGCATCCGGATACTTATTCTTTACTTTTTCAAGTAATTGAGTACCGGTTATTTCAGGCATTCGCTGATCTGAAATAATGACCTGTACATTTTCTTGCGCCAGGGTTTCTAATGCGAGCGAAGCATTGTTGGCAGAAAGGACGCGGTATTTTCTACGAAATTGTCTTTGAATGGCTTTCAAAATTTCTACTTCATCATCGACAACCAGTAATACGTTATTTTGATTTGACATACTTTTAAACCTTATTTCTTTGTATTGGTGGGCAATCCTTTTTTGCTAACCCACCTGTCTAAAGGGTTATTGAACAATGGTCGTTTTCCAACAAACAATGTACATATTCCACCGGTCATGCTCAACCATTTCACTTCCACAAACCCCGCGGATTTCATCATTTTAGAAAAATCCAAAGAGGTTGGAAATGATATCACAGAGTCGGGCAAATAATGATATGCAAACGAATTATTTGAAACCATTCGACCAATCACAGGTAATAATTTTTTAAAATATAACAAATATATGTTTTGTAAGACCTTAATTTCAGGTAATGTCAATTCCAAAATCAATAATTGACCGCCTGGAACTAAATAATTAAATAATGTCCGCAGCAATTTTTCTTTATTAACAATATTTCGAATGCCAAATGCCATTGTAACAGCGTGAAAAACATCTGTTGGATAGGGCAGATCAAAGGCATCTGCACAGGCGGTATAAATAAATGAATGTTGAGATTTAATTATTTTTTTATTGGCCAATCGAAGCATATTTTCGGAAAAATCAATACAATGAATTTTCACTGATGGATATTTTTGACGAATCGTCAGTGCAACATCACCTGTGCCTGATGCCACATCCAATATGCTTCCATTGTCTGATAAATTGAGCGTTTGAACAAGCCTGTTTCGCCATATGATATCCTGTCTCAGACTGAGGGTCCGGTTTAACAGGTCGTATCTCTTGGCGATGGTCTCGAACATCTCTTGAATAAAAGGGAGTTCATGTTTGTCCATTGACAACCTCAAATCGTGCATTAAAATAAAAATAACGTTAATAACCAAGCGATTAAGTATAAAACCATAATCCGCATCGTCTTGATACATTTACCATACTCGGTTTTTTCATGCAAGAATTGCGGCAAATAAAAAAAAATTAAATATTGGGTAACAATCATGGGGACAAAAAGAGATTATTATGAGGTATTAGGTGTTGGTCGGGAAGCCAACGATTCTGAGATAAAAGCAAAATATCGAAAATTGGCATTAAAATATCATCCAGACCGAAATCCAAACGATCAAGAAGCTGAAAACAATTTCAAAGAAGCTTCAGAAGCGTATGAGGTCTTACGCGATCCAAAAAAGCGTCAGATTTATGACCAATATGGTCATGAAGGTTTGGAGGGGACCGGTTTTTCAGGATTCAGCGGCTTTGATGATATTTTTTCCAGTTTTGGAGATATTTTTGAAGATTTTTTCGGATTTGGTCGGCGCTCAAAAGGTGGGGGGCAACGCGGCTCTGACCTTCGGTATGACTTAAACCTCTCATTTATGGACGCTGCTTTTGGTACGAGCAAGGAAGTTGAAATCGCCAAGATGGATTCATGCAAAAAATGTCAGGGAAGCGGCAGTGAACCCGGAACCAGCCCTCAAACCTGTCATGCATGTCATGGCACAGGGCAAATGTCGCGAAGTCAGGGATTTTTTACTGTGCGTACCACCTGTCCCCATTGTCGCGGTGAAGGAAAAACAATCTCCCATCCTTGTTCAGAATGCCGCGGGAATGGACAAATTCGTATTAAGAAAAAAGTCTCTGTCAAAATTCCTGCCGGCGTGGATAATGGTTCACGCCTACGTTTAACTGGTGAAGGTGAAGGCGGGGTGAAAGGCGGCCCCAATGGGGATTTGTATATTTTTATTCATGTCAATCCGCATGAAATTTTCGAGCGAAATAATACTGATATTATTTGCAAGGTTCCTATTTCTTTTGTTCAGGCCATTTTGGGCGATGAAATCGAAGTGCCTACACTGAAATCAAAAACAATGCTTAAAATTCCAAAAGGCACTCAGCCGGGTGACATTTTTCGATTGAAAAATGAGGGAATTCCCTCTTTGCAAGGTTATGGGCGTGGTGATATGATTGTCCATATTCAGGTAAAATTGCCTACCAGTGTCAGCAGCAAACAAGAACAACTGTTGCGTGAATACGCGCAACTTGAAGACAGCAAAATTACAACACGATTGAAAAAAATTCTCAAAGGCGGATAAATATGTATGAACTAAAAATTATTCGAAAATTTGCAGCAGCGCATCAATTATTATTAAGTCAGACCAAATGTGAAAACTTACATGGTCATAACTGGAAAATTGAAGTTATTGTTCAGGGAGAACGTTTGGATAAATCCGGTATGATGATTGATTTTTCAATATTAAAAAAAGAAGTGGATCAAGTTCTTGACACATTGGATCATCATTTTTTAAATGATATTCCTTTTTTCAAAGAAAACAGTCCTTCGTCTGAGAATATTGCACGATATATTGCAACCACTTTGGAAAAAAAATTGGATACCCCTGATGTTAAAATAAGCCGTGTTGTTGCCTGGGAATCTGATGATGCCTGTGCAACGTACATTATGTGATTCACTTTTTTCTACGACATATTTCAATAATTGCACGTTCAATAATTTGATTATTATTTTGACTTCCGGTTTTTATGCGCTTATCGGCCTGATATAAAATTTGAATGGCCTGAATTAATTCCTGACGCGAATAATTATTCGATGCTTTAAAACTCAGATAGACCGGATAAATACTCTTTGGATTTTTCGCGATCATCAAGGTCGTAAGTGCCTTTTTCTTTTTTGAAGCGGTGCTATCCCGAGCGTTTTTTTCTGATGATTCAGCCAGTTGTTTATCATATTCCAATACATATGGAAAAAAACTGGTTTTGAACTGTTCAAATGACATGCCTTTCCGATAACTTTCTTTATATCTTGACTTGACATCATCAATTAACAACAATCGTCTTATTTGATTGGCAATAGCGGCAATTGCCTGTAATGGATTGAATTGATTCTCAAAAAGATTATTCAATACAGCCATTGCATCAATGAGATTACGATCTGCCAATGCATTGGTTAATTCAAAAATGGGATCCTGACGTGTTCGCTCTAATACTGCCGCAACATCATCACGCGTAATATTTTCTCTTTTACCCACATATTGGGCCAATTTTTCCAGGCTTACTGAAAAATTTCGCAAACCGGTACCAAGCATATCACGCATCAGAGCATATCCATCAGATGTCATCCTTTTATTATATTTCGAAAGAATATTTTGGGCACTTTCACGAAACGTTTTGTCCTGTTGCGCCCTGTCTGCTTTTATAAATCCCTTTGGAACCTGACAATCAACAACTGCACCATGTTTTAAAAATGCTTTATACAGGCGTCTGTTTTTTTGAACAGTATCTGTGGTGAGAATCAGTATATTTCTCCGCGCAAATCCTTTTTCTATGGTTTCAGTGAGCATATCCGAATAATTCATCAATTTTGGAACAGATAGATTCTTTTCGATACAGTGCGCCGCAACATCAGTAATCCATTGTGAATGTTGAGATGCCGCATCTGTCGTGATTAATTGAATGGTTTCGCTGATTCTTTCTGGCTGGATATCTTCAATGGTCAATTTTTGTGAAGCCAAGAGGTTTAAAAAAAAACTTGCCGCCTTTTTCATTTGATTATCATGAAATGCAGCCAGGCCTTTATCCAGTAAGTCTGAACGATTTTGACCTGCATAAAAAAGTTGTGAATCGTTTATTGCGATGATTCGTGTTCCAGGCATCAATGCATAGGTATTCAGTTGTTCAATAGCGAATGGAATATTATCATTTGCGCCATCAATTACAGTCACATTGGTTTTTTGTTTATTTTCCGGAAGCAGTTTTGACTTTAATTTTTTAAACGCATTTTTCACCAGATATTCATCTCCATGAATCAAATACGCGGGAAACGCCTCTAATTGTTGAGATTCGATTTCTTTAATAAAAATATTATATTTTTGGTCTGCCATTGCTTTAATTCTCTTAGAAAATTTTATTAAAAATTAGTTCCTCATTTTAAACCATCAAATTTATGCCTTCGGCATATATCTTGCTTTTTTGTTTAAGAAATAAAAATAACATGAAGGAGCTTTCAATGTCAATGTCTTCAGACTCTATTCATGAAAATTTCATTGTCAAGCAAATTGATTATGGAGATAGAAAACCAGTTGTGCGTCAGGATCGGATACCAACCTATGACGGTGAAGTTTGTTATGTTTACCTGAATGGAATAAAATATGATGTTATCAACTATTCTGTTTTTGGTGTGGCCTTATCATCAAAAGAACCTTTTGACGCCGAACAATCGTTAAAAGGTGCACAATTCTTCTTTGAAGATTTTGAAATTGGGATTTTTAATCTCAGATACATTCGCCAAAAACAACAGAATAATGGTCAATATTATATTGCATTTGCCATAATTGGCGAATCCATCAAAACACAAGTAATTGATTTGCTCAGGCATACATCGAAAATAATCAAAAATTACAAAAAAATGATAGAAGGTGAGCAAAGAGTTCCTTATGCGTTTCGATGCAAGGTCTATGAAGCCAAAGAATGGTTGCTATCATTAAAAGAGGAAGTTGATGAACTGGAAAAATTATTGGATAAAAGTGATCGCACACAACTTGAATTAATTGAAACAACTGTCACAGAAGTAATCGCCAAACATCTAAATGAAATTTTTACACCCATTTTTTTGGAAACTGTTTTAGGTTTTGATCAAAATGATCATGAATCCATTCGACTGTGTGTTAAATTTTTTCATCGCAGAATGCGCAATTTAATATATGAAGATCCTTTTACATCACGATCGTATTACAAACCACTGGGTTATGCCGGTGATTATGAAACCATGAATTTGATTTATCGTAATGAAGCTGCGGGAAATAGTTTGTTCTCAAAGTGTTTGCACTACTATTGGATAAAAAAACCTGCTGCTCAGGCGGTTCGGAATCGTGCTGAATATCTTGCTGAAAAAATTGCAGAGGTCTTTGAGCGTGTTCCGCCTGAAGAAACCGCTAAATTTTTAACTGTGGCATCAGGGCCTGCTTTTGAAGTGCAACGCATTATTTCTGAGGTGAAAAAGTATAACTCTCGCAAAGCAGAATTTCATTTTTTAGACCAGGATTTGAATGCACTAAAATATGCCCAACGTAAAATGTATGAAATCAGCTCAAAAGAAGGTACAAATTTCATTCTCGAATTTCATAATCTGGCCATCAAGAATATTATTCAAGATGGCCTGTATGAAAATTCATGCGATTTAATTTACACTGCCGGATTGTTCGATTATTTTTCAGATCAAATTGCCAGGCTGGCAGGAAAATGTTTATACAAGGCAGTTAAGCCGGGTGGTCGTTTAATTATCGGAAATTTCGACAATCAAAATCCGGCTGCATGGGAAATGCGCATTGCTCTGGATTGGGATCTCATTCATCGGTCCAGAGAGGACTTGCATGCTTTATTTGACGAACTTGGCGGCAAAATTGTCATTGAAAATGAAGAGCAACATATCAATTTATTTTGTGTGATTGACAAACCATTAAACTAAAAATAATGGGGATACAATAAAGATCCCCAATTTTTCTAACCCATTATATTTTTATCGCATCTCTTACCTGTCTCATTGTTTCTTGTGCAACAATGCGGGCTTTATTCGAACCCGACTGAATAATGTCTTTGACTTCATCAGGCCGATCCAGATAATATTGACGTTTTTCATGCACTGGCGCCAGTTTTGCGATTAAATTTTTTGCCATTTCTTTTTTGCAATGCACACAACCGATATCTGCATTTCGACATCCGCTGTCCATCTCCGCAATAAGGGCATCCTCACTATATAATTGATGAAAATCAAATACATTACAAATTGCCGGATCGCCTGGGTCTTTTTTTCGTTTCCGCTGGGGATCAGTTATCATTTCAAGGACTTTCTTTTCAATATCAGCAGGGGAATCTGAGAGAAAAATAGCGTTATTATAGCTTTTGCTCATTTTTCTGCGATCAATTCCCAGAATTTTAGGCGTTGGTGTGAGAATGGCCTCGGGTTCTGGAAACACTTTGTCATACAGATAATTGAACCGGCGCGCAATTTCACGTGTAATTTCCACGTGAGGCACCTGATCAATCCCAACCGGTACGCCCTCAGCTTTGTACATAATAATATCAGCAGCTTGAAGTACAGGATATCCTAAAAATCCAAATGTTGACAGATCTTTATTGGATAATTGTGTGACCTGCTCTTTGTATGTTGGATTTCGTTCCAACCAGGGCGTTGGTGTAATCATACATAAAAGTAAAAATAGTTCCGCATGTTCCTTAATGTCAGACTGAATAAACATGGTGCATTTTTCTGGTGAAAGCCCCACGCTGAGCCAGTCTATAATCATTTCATGGATACTGGTCTGAATATGGCCTGTCTTTTCATAATCACTTGTCAAGGCATGCCAATCGGCAATAAAGTAAAAACAATCATATTCATCCTGCATATGAAACCAGTTGGCCAATGCGCCATGATAATTTCCCAAATGAAGTGCGCCAGTTGGGCGCATACCACTGAGTATTCTTTTTTTAGACATCGTCGTATAAATCCTTTCTTTTACAAATATTGGAAATATTGTTCAAGGTATTTGAACAGTAATCATGCTAAACCAAACTCTCTTGGCTGCTCGTTCCTCGTTCCCGGGCGCTGCCTCATAGCTGTCAGGCCAGGCAAACGCTCTCGTTCCCACGATCTGCGTGGGAACGCATATGGGACGCTCTGCGTCCCCTGTGCTCGTAAGTAAACGATCATAATCTTTCGGGTAGATCGTAGTATATATTTTGTTATTTGTCTGGTTGGTCGAATCATACGTTCGCCTCGAACAAAAACCGGTATCAAACCTATGAGCAAAACCAATGTAGGGGCGAACCTTATGTTCGCCCTCCGAACAAAATCCGGTATCAAACCTATGTTCGAGAATGAATTAGAAACGATTACCTCGGACATAGGTTCACAAACGATTTTTGTTCGGAGGGCGAACACAAGGTTCGCCCCTACATTGGTTTTGCTCATAGGTTTGATACCGGTTTTTGTTCGAGGCGAACATAAGGTTCGCCCCTACATTGGTTTTGCTCATAGGTTTGATACCGGATTTTGTTCGAGGCGAACGTATGCCAAGAAAAATCTAAGTTTGACCATCATATGTCCGAATCAACCCTTCAGACAATTGACCATCAACCTTTAATAAAAGCGGTTTACGCGCCCTTACATGTTTAAAATATTTCTTTTCTAAAATCGTTTCGCAATTATCAATCCATTGCCAGTCAATCTGTTCTGATGAGTCCTCGGTTACTGTTAAATAATGAATTCCCAGAGATGTAATATTTTGAAAAAAATGCGAGCCCTGTGATGGATCGGCCATCAAGGATTGATTTCTTATTTCAACGATAGCGGTTACACCGGAAATATCTTTCCATTGCACTGGAATACCCAGCCATCGGTCCGCGGTGCCCCATCTTCCAGGCCCCATTAAAATATAAGGAATATTGTTATGATGCAAATGGGCATTAATTTGTGATATTTCTGTAACCATGTCACATGTTTTTGCAATATCAAAGCTATGGGGTTTGATAAATACAATATCTTTAATATCCTGACGAACGCCATGACCTAAGGCATTCTTTGCATAACATATTGCATGTGTTTTGTCTGTTTTGAAAATTTTGACATCGCAATTTTCTCGACCTGCCACCATTGGTCTGATTTGAAGAAAATAGAATTCAGGTTTTTCTTTCCAATGGAGTGCAAACTCTATTTCAACCGGCCCGCCCATGGCCTCTCTTCCCAAATCTGAAACATCTGAAAGGATTTCTGACAGAGGCAGCTGATTATATTTTAAAATTGAGGAAAAAGTTAACACTTTTGGACCATTTAATGCGCTGCTATCTCGAATGCGATGTTCCTCGGGAATATAGGTTCCTGATACCCTTTTAACTGGCAGACAATCTTCATGATCAGATACCTCTAAGCGGTGCAAGTTCGAATTTTCCTGAAAAAGAAGATTTTCCGGGTAATCGTTCATCCTTAAGGCATAAAAAAAACGTTGTGCATTTTTTAAGATATCATCCACAGATGAAAATTGAGGTAAAATTTGTGGATATTTGGGGCAGAATCGCAGCACTTTTTCACCTTCAACAACACTTTTTCCCATGCCTAGTGCAATATGTGCAATACCATCTTCAGGTTTCATGTGCGCCACAGGATAAAAATTATGTGATTGAACCACGCCGGCCAGTGTGGGATAAAAATATGAACCAATGGTTTCACCTGCAAGTTCCTGAACAATAACAGCCATCAGTTCATCATGTGTTGGATTGTTTGTGCTTTTTGAGAATGTTTTTGGGCCTTCATACCATGTGGATGCATACACCAATTTGATTGCAGTAATCAGTTGATCCAATCGTATCTTTGTTTGATTGGAATTGTTTGGAATCATGTATGTTTCATAAAGTCCTGCATATGGTTGACACAGGGCATCCTCCAATAGACTTGAGGATCGAATTGAAAGGGGATGTTTTACTTGAAGAATAAATTGTTTCAATTTATTGATTATATTATCTGGGAACCGGCCGGCAAGAAATTGTTCGCGGACCACAGAATTGTCAATTGATGGCCGGGATAGGGCTTCAAGATGATTTCTTGCAACAAAATTTTCAAAAACATCGGTTGATATCACAAGGGTTTTGGGAATTTTTATCTGGATTTCAGGATATTTTTCACCAATATCAGTTTCATTGACAAGCTGCCTGGCAATAAATGAAAGACCACGCGCTTTTCCACCCAACTGTCCATGACCAATTTTGGCAAAATCCATAATATCGGCATCATAAGTACTGGCACGAAACTGCACTACTATGCCGCGTTGCTGATATTTTCGCAATTGATGAATATTGGTAATTAAATAATCTCGCACTGCTTTTGTTGTTGAAAAGTCAGATAAAGATACAGACCGAAAAATATTGGCCAGTGCAATTTCAGATCGTCCCATAAGCCAACTATGGAAATCATTGTTTTTTGCATGAAATATGAGGGACTCATCTGGAATTTGTTTTAATGCCGCTTCAAGACGCCCCAAAGAATTTGCACGCTGGATTTCTTTGCCATCTGGATTACGAAAAATAAAATCGCCGAAACCTAATCGTTTAATAAAAAACTGACGTAATTCATTTTGAATTTGTGCAGATTGTTTATGAATGAATTTTGCTGGAATATCCTTTGCGTATTTTCTATTTTCAAGATCTGAACTCATCAATAATAAGGGAATATCTTGCATGTGTTGATGAACCTCTGTGAGCAGAAGAATGCCAGCATTGTCAATCATTTGATTTTTTTTGGGGAAACGTGTATCAGAGATGATTCCCATGACATATTCACGATAGGTCTGAAAAATCTTAACCGCTTCTTCATAATTTTCGGCAACCAGAACTTTAGGGCGGGCGCGCATTTTTAGCAAACGATGCTCTTCGTTTAAGGTTGAGCTGATAACACTTTGGGTTTGCTTGACAATTTCCTTATATAAAAAAGGTAAAAAGAAAGATCGAAAATCAGGGGCATCATCAACAAAAATCAAAACGCGAACACTTGCTTGTTTTGTATCAGATAGAACATTAAGATCATCTTCAACATGTTTGACAATGGCCAGCAATAAATCAGAATTACCGGTCCATGTAAAAATGCGGTCAAACAATCGGGATATATCGGGTTGAAGCAGTGAAGAAATGCTTTGAATACTATGGGCCAGCAAGATAATGGGTAAATTGGGATCATGCTGTTTTATTTTTTGCCCCAATGATTTAACATCCATGTCACTGATATTCGGCATCGTGATTACCATATCTGCGGACTCGCAGGACAGAAAATTTAACGCTTTTTCTGCTGATGAAATTTGTGTAATATTTGGAGGACGGCTCAAATTAAGCCCGCGATATTCATTGATGATACGCGAAGTCAAATTGCCCTCTTCTTCCATAAGGTATGCATCATAAGGGCTTGATATCAATAAAATATTTTCAATTTTTTGCGACATCAAAGATTGATATGCCTTGAATGGAGAATAGAGCGAGTTTGTCAAATCTTGTGGGCATAATTTTTTATTGGAATGCGGCATCATTTTTCCCTTTCAGGATATTACTCAAGAAGATTTCTTTGGGTATTGACTTTCATGGAATCATAGGTTCGAAAAACGAGTTTTTCACGTTCTAACCGGTCATCAGGAATAGGTGTGGGGGTATATTGATACAACAATTGAATGGCTTCTTCCCTGGATGGAATTATTGAGATGCCTTCACCGATTTTTTTGCCGGTGAGTACATCCCGAACCAAAGCATTTTTACCATCAGAAACAACTGAAACTGGAATTTGGTTGGATTCAAGTAAACGTGCTGCAGCAATGGTTTCACGTTCATGGGACCCCAATGAACCGGCTACGCATTTGATAACCATAAACGATTGATCATGAATTCGAACCAGTATGTCTATCTGACTTTGGTAGGGATCCAGGCCGATTTGCAGGTTGATTTTTGCATTTAAAATGATTTCCGAAGCAGAATAGTTTTTGTCCGCTACCAATAATCGTTCAACAGCCTGTCTGTTTTCTTCTGAACCAACATTGGGAATTTCATTTCCTGTAATAAAATCGGTTATCATTTCATAAGGTTTTTGAACACTGTCCATGGTATTTATCCTTATTTTTATTCAAATCATGTCATTGGATTTGTTTGATGTTCTTGAAAGATTGTGGATGAAGGCGTTGCGCCATAATCATGGCCTGGCCAAACAATTGTTTCAGGCGGCAAAGTGTATAGTTTTTCATGGATTGATTTAAGAAGCTGTTGATATGATCCGCCGCGAAGATCTGTTCTACCGACTGCACCCACGAACAAAGTATCGCCGGTAATAACGTGTCCATTGGAATATAAACATATGCTTCCAGGTGTATGACCTGGCGTATGAATAACTTTTAGTTCAAGGGCTCCGATTTTTATGATGTCACCATCAAGCAATGCACGTTGCGGCATGGGAGATTTTCGGCCCCCAAGAATTCGACAAAACAGTTTATTAATAAATGTATGAAGTGTGCGGATATCATCACGATGGATCATCAGTTTTGCACTGGTTTTATCAATTATTGATGCATTTCCAGCAATATGATCGGCGTGACTATGCGTATTGATAACATGGGTTAGATTTAAACCGCTCTGGTGAATTTCACTGAGACATTTTTTTGTATCAAACGCAGGATCAATTAATGCACATGTATTCGTTTCTGAATCAATGATCAGGTATGAAAAGAGTGCCATTTTTGACTGTTTTTTTTGGATAATCATTATATATTACTAACATGCGCATATAAGCTGAAAAAAGCTGAAAAAATCAGACAAATATTACCCGGGACTCACCTTCATCAGCCCCTTGAATTTCACCAATAACCCAGGCATTTTCATTCATTGCTTTTAATCGTTCAACCATTTCGACAGCCTGGGAATCATGAATAATCGCGACCATGCCAATGCCATTGTTAAATGTTCTCAACATTTCCATATCTGACACATTGCCGGCATCTTTTAATAAAGAAAAAATGGCAGGGGTGTCCCATGATGATTTATGGATAATGGCCTTGCATGTTCCCGGTAAAATGCGAGAAATATTATCTAATAGCCCGCCACCTGTTATATGTGCGAGACCACTGATTTTAAAATCTCGAATTAAGGGTTGAAGCAATTCCGAATAAATTCGAGTTGGGGTAAGCAAGCATTCTCCAATGGTTTGCTGCAATTCTTCAACATATGTATCGACCTCATAATTCAGGGTTTCAAAACAGATTTTTCGGACCAATGAATATCCATTGCTATGTAATCCTGATGAAGCAATTCCAATTAATTTATTCCCAACACTGATGTTTGTGCCATCAATAATTTTCGAATTGTCCACCATACCCACAGAAAACCCACATAAATCATATTCATTGGGCTTGTAAAAATCGGGCATTTCAGCGGTTTCACCACCAATCAAGGCACAGTCCGCCTGACGACATCCTTCAGCAATACCATCAACAATGTCCAAAATTACCTGTGGAATGAGCTTGCCTGATGAAATATAGTCTAAAAAAAATAGCGGCTTTGCCCCTTGAACAACAATATCATTGACACACATGGCGACCAAATCAATACCTATTGTATTGTGTTGATCCATCATAAATGCAATTCTCAGTTTGGTTCCCACCCCATCTGTTGCACTTACCAAAACAGGTTGTTTATTTTGATTGATATTCAATGAAAACAGACCGCCAAAACCGCCAATATCTCCAATTACTCCCGGACGATTGGTACGTCGTGCAATTTTTTTTATTTCAGGAATGAGTGCATTCGCTCGGTCGACATCAACGCCAGAATCGGCATACGTAAGTGATTTTTTCATGGAAACCTCATTATAATATAAATTTAATAAAAATTAGATTTATACTGGTTATGCTCAATTTGTCAAGTATTTGTTTAAAAATCGAAATCAGCTTGACAAATATTGTTTATGCCTCTATTATAACAATTTTAAATTTAAGCAAATGTAGTTATTTTTTTTATAATGATCGGACATGATGGTATCCAAAATAAATACTTGGATATTGCGGTCTATGTCCTGATAACCAAGGAGTACTCTATGGCTTTAACTAAGAATAATATTGTATCTCGAATTAATAAAATGGGGTACAATCAAAAAGATTCTGTGTTTATTGTTGAAACCCTGATTGAAATCATTAAAGAGACATTGGAAAAAGGTGAAGATGTTTTGATATCAGGATTTGGTAAATTCTGTGTTAAAGAAAAAAAACAAAGAAAAGGCCGAAATCCAGCAACTGGTGATGATTTGATGTTGCGAGAAAGGCGTGTGGTCACCTTTAAATGTTCAGGTAAATTACGAGAAAAAGTGAATTAATTAAACCCGAAAAAAATAACAAAAGAATATCAGGCAGTTATTATTTTTTTTTAATTGCTTATGATTTATTAAGGGTATCTGGTTGACATAATCCTAATTATTTATTAAGATGACTCTCTTAAATTAATTTTTGTTATTGGGTTAAATTTAACGATCTGCATTTTGGAAACAATGATGGTCATATGTCAAGGATTTGAAAAGACTCAAATTCAAAATTCGCAATGGGCCAGGACGTACCTGACAGACATGTCTGGTTAAAAAAAGATATGTTTTTTGGGGTCTCTGAGTAATATGGCATAGCCGTGTCATTGTTTCTGACATGCAAAGATTCAAACATTCGGGTTTATAAAACCGATAAGATATGTATAATCTTTCCACGAAGGGAGGAAATGAATGTCAACTGAAAAGAAAGTCGCTGCAAAAAAAGCTGTAGCCGCAAAGGCTAAAGATAAAAAGCTCAACATTGAAGCAGCAACAATTTGTCCATCAACGCAACAGATGTTGCGACGGGCTGAACGAGATGGTGTCGAGATCGCATTTCATCGTGCGAACAGTATGAAAGCCTGTCCTATTGGTTCAGAGTCAGCATGCTGTAAAAATTGTTCCATGGGACCTTGCCGATTGAATGCAAAAGATCCATACAGCAAAGTAGGTGTATGCGGTGCAACAATCGATACCATTCAGGCAAGAAACTTCGCACGCATGGTCGTCAGTGGCGCTGCAGCGCATACTGATCATGGTATGTCCATGTTAGATGTTTTTCGTGAAGTGGTTCAAGGGCACATTAAAGATTTCAAGATTAAAGATACAGATAAGCTGATTTCTGTATCTGAATCAGTTGGAATCGAAACCCAGGATCGCGATATTAAAGAAATCGCCACTGATCTTTACGAAGAATTGGAAAAAACGTACACAGGTATTGAAGGTGAAATACCTTTTATGAAACGTGTACCCGAAAAAACATTGGAAACATGGCGAAAATTAGGAATTGTTCCCCGCGGTGCCATGAGAGAACTCATGGAAATGATGCATCGCACACATATTGGTGTGGATCAGGAATATAACAATATTGCCAAACACTTTAGTCGAACAGCCTTAAGCGATGGTTGGGGTGGTTCGATGGTCGCTACTGAAGTGTCCGATATTTTATTCGGTACACCCAGTCCTTTGAGTGTTGAAGTGGATATGGGGGTATTGAAAGAAGATCATGTCAATGTAATTATTAATGGACATGAGCCCAATTTCTTTGAATCCATGATCGTTTCAGTTCAAGATCCCGCTCTAATTCAGGCTGCTAAAGATGCAGGTGCCAAAGGGATCGTACTGGCAGGTATGTGCTGTTCAGGTGCAGAAGTTCTGTCGCGTCATGCCATACCACATGCCGGTAATTTTATGTCAACTGAAGCTGTTATCATCACCGGTGCTGTTGATGCAATGGCTGTAGATGTTCAATGTATCAAACAGGGACTGGCAACTGTATGTGATTGCTATGGAACAAAACTGTTCACAACCAATCCGCGTGCGCACATTGAGGGTGTTGAACATATAGAATTTGTTGAACATGAACCCCGAAAATGTACTGATGAGGTGGTTATTCGTGCGATTACACGTTTTAAAAACCGACAAAAACCTGTAGAAATTCCCAGATTTAAACATACTGGAATTCATGGCTTTTCACATGAATACATTAATTATATGCTTGGCGGTACATTCCGTGCATCATACAAGCCTTTGAATGATAATATAATTAATGGTCGTATTCGTGGTGTTGCGGGTGTTGTTGGATGTACCAATCCGCGCGTACAGCATGACAAAATTCATCTCGAAGTTGTTAAAGAGCTTATTAAAAATGATGTACTGGTATTGCAAACCGGCTGTTCACAAATTACATTAGCCAAAAATGGTTTATATACCCCAGAAGCTGCTCATCTTGCCGGTCCTGGACTTCAGGAAGTATGCGAAACTGTCGGTATGCCGCCTGTATTGGGTCTTGGCTCTTGTGTGGATAACAGTCGAATTCTGGTCGCTGCATCAGAAATGGTTAAAACTGGTGGATTGGGAACAAGCATTGCAGATCTCCCTGCAGCCGGTTCCGCTCCCGAGTGGATGAGCGAAAAAGCCATTTCAATTGGACAATATTTTGTGGCATCAGGTGTTTATACTGTATTTGGTGCAACATTCCCAACAACAGACAATACGAAGTTCCAAAAACTTCTGTTTGAAGGTCTTGAAGAATGGGGCCTGGGTAAATGGGATTTTGCAGTTGATCCAATTGAACATGCACATAAAATGATTGCTCATATTGAAAAGAAACGTGATGCATTGGGAATCAACAAAAAGACTGAAAGAGTGCTCATGGATTTTGAAGCACGACGTGCATTGGATGCTGCTGCATAATTCGTTCGTATAAACGATCTATTATTTAAAGCCCGAAGCCATCATCGTATGGTTTTGGGCTTTTTTTTTATTGATTCCAATGTTCTATCTAACATTACGCCTTTCATAACTCAGAAAACACCTCCTTTTTTCAAATATCCCCCTTTTTCATTCATTTCTAGTGAAGCGCAACACATTCTGATACAAATCTGGCACAATAATTGCTTAATTAAATCTAAATTCAAACAAGAATTTAGTATCCTCGGAGGTCCATTTATGAAACAAAGCATCGCTATCATGGTAATATTATTGCCACTTCAAGTGTTTGCTATGGATCCGATCACTGATGACGAAATGAATACAATTACCGGTGCAGTGGGTGTTCACATCTATGTTGAAGGTGAAGTTACAACGCCTACATACCAGGTTTTACAATGGAAAAAACACAGAAACTTGAGAGAAAGAACACAATCTGTTCAAGAGTTAAACCAAAAACATTCAGATATTTATGAGATATCATATGATGACTGTGAATTACGCTTTGATACTGGAAAATCTGAAAACAATTTTTGGATCAATGGAAATAACGCGAATCGAAAAAATCGTTCCCTTTTAAAAATTGGCAATCCAACAGCAGCTCCTGAAATTTCCACTGAAAATATACATTTATCATTTAAAGAATTATCTGTAAGGATATCAAGTGCGCCTGAATCCATTCAAATAATTCCAAGATAAAATGAAAAACAGGAGAAATATAATGAAAAAAAAATCATTATTATTTTTAAGTATAATTATTTTGAATATGTCTATTTTATCAAACAATATTTCAATTGCTAAAATGGACTATCTTTCAGACGAGATTATGGATCAGACATATGCACGCGGTCTGTCTCAAATGAGTGATAATGAGTTAGATAAAGTTTCCGGCCAGGCTGGATTTGCCAATGTAAACTGTGACTACAAAACAGTTGCAGGTACACCCATGTATGTGGTTCAGGCAAATTTGGGACTTGATATTGAATTGTATGCACATATCGAAAAGCTGAAGTTGGGAAAATATGACTTTTCTGGTCAGACGGGTGCCAAACTTTTTGGTATGGGATGGCAATTTGGAAATAATGATGGTGAATACAATCCAAAATGGGATATAAATTTTGAAGATGTTCAGATGGGGGAATCGCCGACGAATCCATTGCGTTTAGGTGGTCTGATCATTCGCGCTGATTTTGAGGAAATTGGTGGACAAAAGCAATTAAATAGATTTATCATCGGATCAGATGATGTTTCAGGAATGATATATGTTCAAAGAGCAAAATCTTTTACAGGTCTTATGAATACTGATCTGGCATATAAAGGTGGGGTAATGGACTGGTTTCCTGATACATGGACGAGAAGAACTTATGTATTAAATGGAGAATCTCATAATCATACATTTGACTATTGGGAAGGCCTTGCGAGCCCAATAGTAGGGAATGTTGGTAAAAAAGGGATGATATTCTCGGGCAAAGGTTCCGGGCATGGCTTTCATATTGTAATGGATAAGGATCATGGTATTGGTATATGGGCCGGCTTTCCTATCAGCGATATTGATTCAGGAAGTGCATTTCAATAGAGATATATGCTCTTTATGACAACAATAATTTCCAATTTACATTGGTTTCGGACATTGGTTGGATTTCGGTTTTTTTCTCATCAAGAAACGATACCTGTTTCAATATGATCAAATAGTTATGTTAATGAATCTAAAAAAAGACAATAACCTCTCTTTTATTTTATTTCTTCCTCCTATCTATGTAAGTATCCTTTATTACATAAAAATTTATTTCAATCATTTTTATCAGCAGGTCATATTGTTTGGGCCACAAATGGAACTGATTAACCTGTTATTGTTTGTTTTAATACTATTTCTGACTTCTAAACAGTTCATCGTTTACAAGAATTACGACTGTGCCGCCCTTTCAAGTATTCTTTTTTTATGCATCATTCTTCCACAAATTGATTCTAGAATTTACTTGATATATGAACTTTATTTAAAGGGCTTTTATATCGCTATCTTAATGATACTTTCTTGTTTCTGTTTATCAAAAAAGAATAAAAACATCCCGCCATGCTTACTTTTTACATTTTTTTTTATTCCTTTTTTATACGATATATTCTCTTCCTACATGTCTGGCCTGACACTTGATTGGTACCATTCAAGGCCATCACGATTAAACCTTTTTCCAATATCAATTTTTTGGGTCGAAAATGAGAAACCTTTTTTTGATGTATTGGTATTGTCAGGTTTTTTCATATATCTTCTGATACTGTCATTTGCAATGAAGAATCAGAAAAATAGAAATATAGAAAAAATGGTTTTTCATAAATGGACAATCCTACTAATCATAATAATTGCAAGCGGTTTTCATATGATTTATTCAAAAAAAATTCTTGCATACAACGATAATATTCAAGGTTATACCTCAATGCATCTTGGTGAACTGAATAGCGCTGAAAAGTATTTTCAAAAGGTATTATCATATTTCCCAACATATCAAAAAACGATTTTAAATATGGGCGCTGTTTTCATGCACAAAAAAAAATATGCAAAAGCACGTCAATATTTCCACAATGCCTTGAAAAATGATCCGGATAACGAAACAGCGCATCTTCAACTGGGACGAATTTATTTAAATGAAAAAAAAATTAAAATGGCCCTCATGCACCTGAAAAAAGTGCTTGTGATTCACCCGAATTCAATTCAAGCAAATGAAAATTTGGGATATTTATATTTTGATCAAAATAAAAATTCGGAGGCATTAAAACACTTTCAGTCTGTTGTTGATTTAGATCCAACCAATATAAAAGGCCTATATAATTTAGCCATTACATTATCACATTTTGGACAGTCAGATGACTCCATAAACTTACTGTCTGATGCGTTATTAATAAATCCATTGTATGTTGAAGCGCATGATAATATTGGGGTTGCTTATGTAAATAATGGTAATATTGACAAAGCTGTTATGCACTTTCGAAAAGCGTTACAAATCAATCCTTCGTATCAACCCGCTCAAAAACATTTTGAGAGCCTGACAAAAAGAATTTTTGATTTAGCCAGATCCTGTGAGATGAACCATAAATTAGACAAAGCCATTTCTCTATATCAAAAATTGTCAGGTTTCAGACCGGAATGGTCAGGTTCATTATATTATAATATCAGCAGAATATTTTCACAAAAAAAAGATATTGAAGCCGCCATATATTGGTTAAAAAAAGCAGTGGCGCATCATTTCTGTTCATGGGATGTTCTAAAATCTGAAAAACACTTTGAAACAATCAGGAATCATCCATATTATCTGGGCTTAACCAGGAAGAAAGAATGAAAAAAATATATGCTTACTTAATATTGATTCTTATTGCATGTGTTTACCTTGGCTTTAGAATCAATGTTCATACATGGGAAACCTATTATTATACCGGCTGTCTGGATCATTTTATCCCTGTGCAAGATATGAAACCACCCACTATGGAATTGAATTTGCCATATGAAAAGCTGATTTGCCTTCACTATACACAGCATCCCATTTTGTATTATTTAACCTATGTCATCTGCACTCATTTTTTTTCATTAAAAGATGGCCTGCTCATTGTTCAATTGTTCAATATTGTGTCAGGTATCTTTGCACTTTTCCTGTGCTATAAGATTTGTTTTTTACTGAGTCGGTCGCGGTTGCTTGCTGTTTTTATGATGTCCATGATCGCATTTACAGATGTATACTGGTATCAATGCCTTTCTGGTGAAGTATATATCCAGCCTTTTTTATTCCTGCTGCTTTCATTTTATTTTTTGATGACATCTGACATGATAACTTCAAATGTACAATCCATGTATCAACAAATTGTACTGGCAATTCTCGCTGCTGCTTGTGCGATGGCTTTTCATATGTTTTCAGCGCTGTTTTATTTTGTTATACTGTTTTTTCTTATTGAAATGAAAAGAAAACATCATGATTTCCATTTACTATTCATGACTGGCATTTCTTTGATTATTATGTCAGTTTTTTTCTTAGTTACTTATGTTGTGCCTTATTTAGCACTCTTTCAATCAAGATCTATAACAGATTGGTTTCAATTCGTTTTCTTACATACGCATCATTGGGGGATATGGCATGTTCCATTCAGATTTGTTATTTTTGAAATAATGTGGTCTTTTATTATAGGACTAAAACATTTATTGCATGCAATTGTTTCTGGATTTAGTCTTATTGCGATCATTCTCAGGATGTTGATATTGATTACCTTCAGTTATTCCGCCTGGTTTTATTTTTTTAGATATAAAGAAAAAAAAGTCGAGCATCAATTGTTACTGCTATGGTTTTTTGTGTATTTTGTATTTATTACAACTAATATTCCAATGGTAAATGATTATTGGATCTTTATTGTATTTCCAATGATTGTCTTTGTTATATTGATTTTGAAACAATGTATGAAGTTTAACCATTTAATGAATTCATTTGGACTTGCATTATGCTTAATCATGTCAATTAATTTTTTTGATGATATCTATCCTAAAACCAGAATCCGAAAGGATGATTTTTTTATATTATCACAAGGGGAAAAATCTATAAAAGAAGTAAAAGAAATTGTCATGATTGGAAACAAGACCTTGCTAGGAGAAATATGGCACTTACATCAAATATATCAAGACAAAAAATTCTATTATCATGCGCCGGATGTTCAATTTCAATCCAGAAAGGCGTTTTTAACACGTTTTGAAAAATTGATCCAACGCATAAACGCGAAGCAATTTTTGTTGATTATTGATGGAACTGCCAGGGATGCTGTCAGAATATCCAGAATAATTAAACAATTGGATATAAAAAGTGAGCGGATTTTTAGAATGTCAAAAGAGTATCAGACCAATGAACTAAAAACATCAATGGGTTTAAATACAATGCCGGTTACTATAACGATTTATGGCTTTCAAATAATAAAAGACTAAGGAAAACTCGAAAAATAAGTTCCCCATTTACTTATGTGCCAGCCCGATGTAGGGGCGAACCTTATGTTCGCCCTCGAACTAATAACGCTTTCGTTCCTATGTACGATGGGCGAACACAAGGTTCGCCCCTACACGTTCTTGGCACATAAGTAAATGAGGAATTTATTTTTCGAGCTTTCCTAAGTATGTCCGCGTCAGGGGAAAATCATAATGAATTTTCAGAGTATTTTTTACCAGTTATATGAATTATGAATTGTAATTCTTGCCCATGCCTTGATACCCGTCGCAAGGATCGGTCCAAATGAACGCCCCCCCAATTGGACATCCTCAATTCCAAGAGACCCATCAATTGTACTTGTTGCCACAATTTTATCTGGTTCAATATTAATACGCAGGGGTTCATCTATTGTAATGGAACCATTTGGCCATGATGCATTATCCTCTGTAGAGTCCCAATCCCTGATTGTAACTGGGCCACCAAGATTCAGTGTTCCTTCAAATATCCACTGGCTTGGATCATAGTCTTCCTTGTGCCATGTATTTTTATTAGAATCCCCTGGTTCAGTTGTATTGACAGTACGAAATGTATTGTTCACATGAAGTTTTATTGCATTATTGTAATCATAAAGACCATTTCCATAGGTATACCTTAACTCATCAGACTCAAGAGCCAATCTCAGATAAGCATCCATACCATTGTTATGTCCTGAAAACCAAAATCTGAAATCATCTCCAAAATGGAATTGGCCGACTTCCACTTTTCCAAAATCGACACCACCCACATTCATTTGTCCCATTGTTAAATAGATATTACTTTCATTGCTAGGGATATCTATTTTAACCCATGTTTGTTCTTTTTGTTCAGAACTGCCAGTATAATAGTTATAATTCGTTGTAAAGGTACTGATATCAAATTTTACTCTGGCGCTATACTCAAATGGCTCATAGAAATCATTCCCTTTTTCAAAGACTGTTCTTACAGATCCATCGGGAAAAGTCACTCTTCTTTCAGTTTGAGTGCCTTTGTGAACCACAAATTTGTTAAATTCGACAACACCATCTTTAGAGTCACCGCCCGACCAATCCGAATCACATAGCTTCAATTGATGATTGAACCAATAGAATTGGGCATTGTCAAGTTCAATGTCAAATCCACCATTGGTATGGGGATAAAGGTTGACAGTACCACCATGACCTTCAAATACCATATTGGGAAGACTGAGGGTTAATAGCGGCATGGAACTTCTTTCGGTAAAACTATTGCTTAGTCGTAAAGATAAATCAGACAAATTGCCGGCAACAAGCTGCATGCTGGGAAGACCGATGCTGACAAACTTGGTATCTCCATTTTTGGCGACATCAAATGTTAATGGTTTGAATTCAGGCTTATAAAAATTAATCCAAGGTGTTTCTACCCACCCATTACCATCAGAAAAATAATAATTTGTGGGATAAGTGGCTTCAAGATAAGAACTGACATCTTTATAGGTATAAACTGTGTTTTCTTTTGAACCGAGGATATATTGCCCAAACTGAGCGGATAAATCCTTGTCTGTACTGTAATTCGAGGCAATAAAATAACCGCCTGAATCAATGTCTTCAATTGCCAAACCTTCAAAAACTGCCTCAAAATCAACACCGGGTATCGTTATTTCAACACCGCTTTGCCCAACAACGCCTTCCATTTCATTGTCGGACATTTCCTGCAATGCAAACCCCTTGATTGGGATCAGGATCATTAATATCATTAAAGATATCATTTGTTTCATTGGTATTCTCCCTTATTATAAATGATAACAAAAGATCATTTATTTAATTGGTTTTGATATGAAAACAACAATAATTAATTGGACGAAAAAAGTCTTAATGGCTTGAAATATACAAATCATTATATATTTTATTAATATTTAAGGTCAGTGGCGTCATCAAAACGTTGCCCAATGAGTGGGATTTTGTTTTTGACGCATTTTGAAATTTTATTTCACTTTTTCCAGGTAACTCAAATTTGATCACAATATCTGATACTGGCGGAAGCCCAATTTTTACAAAAGGTTGATCGGGTTTTACCAAAATTGTGCCATCAATAATCTCATTGCTGCTGTCCTGGTCAATGATTCCTGATGTTCCAGATGCGCCAACATCAAGCTTGAATAATGTATCTGTCAATTCCAGAGACATGATTGTTTTATCATTATCGGTGCGTGGTGAATCTGGCGAACCATCAAGGGAAAAATAACCGGCACTGCCACTGCCTTCACCATCAAGATCGCCATAAATGAAATCTCCAATTTCAACCTGAACTTTGGTTGTACCTTCAAGAAAGATATCAATGCCTGATTGTCCTGCGATTGAATCAAGATTTTGATCAGACATTATTTCAAACCCATGTGCATAAATGGGAATCAATATGAATAGGATAAGATGTAATATTTTCATGTTACCCCCTTTATTTTTTCCTGGAATGAATACATCATTCACAGGTGTTGTAATAATACGTTTACTGAACAATCGTAAATCAGTGTGCTGAAATATAAATTTTTGAAGGTATACTCGGGATAGATATTTTTAACGTGTGTGTTTCCAGTCGCCCAAAACTTTTGCTGTTTTCGCCTGTAGCAGGATTACCGGTCAGTTTCAAATCAGTAAACTCACAAGGTATAATCTCAGCAGTAATATCATCAGGAATATCAATTAAGATAAATGTTGAATTTGCACCAACAGCAGTCTTACCATTCACAAGATAAGGATTGGCCCCTGTTGTGCCAATGTCCAGTGTAAATAAAGGATCTACACTTTTTAACGTCATGGTTGTTTTCGCTGGAGTACCAGAGGCTTCAAGCACTAAAAAGCATTCTTCTGTATATCCGGCAATGCCATCTCTATCACCCCATCCAAATTTTGTCATTTGTGCTTTAACCTCTATATTACCCCATAATTGAAGGCTAACGCCCGCAGCACCTGTGAGGGATTCAAGTTCATTATCTGAGATCTTTTCCATTGCAAATATTGCACATGGAAAAATTAACATGAGCACTGTCAGAAAAAAATTTTTTTTATACATAATTACTCCCTTAATGGGCCCACACTTCCATTGAATCCGGCATACTTGGTATGGTCACCTCGGTCTCTCCGGTATATATCACGCCTAAATTTTTGCCATCCTCATTGGCAACTCCCGATAAATTGAGCACATAATAATCAGAAAGCGCGGGTATAGATGTGAGATGGGGGAGATCAATCTTGAGTTTTGTGATATCATCTTTCGTGTAAACATCAATAGACATGATGGATGATGAAATTTCAAAGGCAATACCACTAGTGGCAATATCATTATTATCATTGACAGAATTCGATCCAAAAATATGGATAAACCCCTTGTTTCCATCTTCATCATCTCCCCAGGTCACTTTTCCAAAAGATACTGTCATGCCAATATTCCCAGTGACATTGCTAAAAAAACAGGTGATCCCTGCTTTTCCTGTTACTTGATCAAGATGTGTATCGGGGAGTGCATCCATGGCATAACTTTTGATACTCATCAATAAAATCAGTATAATAAATATTTGATTTTTCATTTGTTGACCTTTTGGGTGATTGTTATTACATGTCTGGCGTCCAAATCTTAGGAATATTCGAAAAATAACAACCGTTCCTATTATAGGTTATTGCACTGTACAGTCTTCGCAAGCTCCGCGGCCTTATTTTTATGGACGATTGCATGTTATTTTTCGTGCTTTCCTTAACATTTGAGGATCACATTTTTAAAAAATGCTTTGTTATTAGCTATATGCATAAATCATGCCAGAATTTAAGTGAAACTCCACCCGCATAGCGGGTGGCCTCAGGAAGCCCCCCAAAGGGGGGCTATGTACCGTAGTTCCTGTTCGTTTTAAATATTGAACACGAGTTAGAATTCTTACAAAAATAATTGAAGAGAAAGGGTAACTGTTCTTATATTATATTTTTATATAAATTTGTTTTAATTAACTATACATACATCACTCAATCATACAATTAATTAATAGGTTCCAACTCAAGCTTTCTCCATTGATTTTTTTCGCTGACATAAAACATATCATTATTTCTCTCGCCGGAACGGTAGAACCTATTGGGGTCCACCGCTATAAGCGGTGGTTTTAAGAAATAATAAGAAAAAGTTTGTCAAACTGTAATTGTTTGTTCAAGAGGCTGTAAAATTGGGGTCAGAGTAAAATTAATTTTGAACGCTTAATTTTACTCTGACCCCAATTTTACATCAATTTGTTTTAGAAATTTGAGATAAAGCACTTTTTAGTTCTTCAATCACACGATCCTTTTCTTTAATCACACCATCCTTTTCTTTAATCACTTTTTCTTTTTCTGCAATATCTCTTTCCATTGTCTGAAGATCTTCAATTATTTCATCTTCAATATCCATTCGGTCTTTCATTTCAGGGTCTGAAATTGCTCTTTGTAAACGACGAATAATTGTGTGATACTTTTTTGGATATTCTTTTTCATTCATCACCAGTGTATGCCGACTATCATCCGCAATATAGCGCTGATCAAAAACACTTAATA
>Ga0272440_1000231_pt1 | contig 46946 bp, 38 predicted proteins | sample SSMMMBAug17_FD_192440 | JGI IMG/M metagenome (GOLD analysis project Ga0272440, IMG submission 192440) | Marine sediment archaeal communities from Little Sippewissett salt marsh, Falmouth, MA, United States - SSM-MMB-Aug17 | ecosystem: Environmental > Aquatic > Marine > Wetlands > Sediment ...
AACGTGTAGGGGCGAACCTTGTGTTCGCCCATCGTACATAGGAACGAAAGCGTTATTAGTTCGAGGGCGAACATAAGGTTCGCCCCTACATCGGGCTGGCACATAAGTAAATGGGGAACTAATTTTTCGAGTTTTCCTAAGGAAAGTGCTGAAAATAAGCTCCTCATTATTCAATATTTGTTGATTCGTTTCTGAACCATGACCTATTTCCTTTACAATTGTTCTAAAATTGAGTCCAGGCTAAAATGATACGGTTTTCCACCATTATACTTTTTTGAATATGTTTTAAAGTCAATTTTCTTTATAAATTCTTTTGACAATTTTTGGTCATTCACATTCCTAAGGTAAAGATCGACATTTTTTTTCGTCACAATTGCCATCGGGGTTTGCATCTGAGTTGGTATTTCGATTCCATGAAAAAAATCATGAATGAGAACCATTGCCCAGGCAGCTTCAATAAAATGTCCTCCTGTGCTGGCCAATATTTTACCATTTTCTATATGTTGAAGAAGTTCGGTTGGAATATCATAGCCTGTAACAAAGATATCTTTGCCTGCCTTTAATCCTTTTTTCTGAATGCCATCCAACACGCCCAGCGCCAGGCTGAAATTTGCGGTCCATATTCCCTTAATGTTGGGATACCGCCTAAAGGATCGCTCTGTTAATAAAGCAGCTGGTTTTCTCGCCCATTTGTGGGCATACAATATTTGTTTTAGCTCAACTTTTCTTCTCTTAAGGGCTTTTATTAGTGCGGCTTCTCTCATTATCGCTGCGCCAGTTTGATGAACGCCATTTATGGCCAGTATCGTCTTTGCTTGATTAAATAATAATTCCGCCACTTCCATTCCCGATTCCTCTTCTCCTGGTAGCATTTGGCCAATCCAGTATGGGAATAATGTCCTGGGAGTGCCCATTTTCTGTTTCATCTCTTGCTGTAAGTCACTATTAATTAAAAAGGCATGGGTTTTGGCATGATGGGTCATTTCGATAAAGCGAGCTCCAATGGTTTTAAAATTGTTAAAAACGACCACATCAGGTTTATCGTTTTGTAATTTTTGTTTAAGGGTCATAAGCATTTGAATGTGGTTATCGTTTCCATTGATGGATTCAATTTCAATGTTCAGATCTGATGCCGCTTCCTCGGCCAGAACGACCATTCTATGCCAAAATGTTTCAGCTCGAGGGTAGAACAATAAAACCTTGATGTTTTTTGCTTCAACAACCCCGGAAAGAAAGATTAACAAAACAATAATTGTCTTTTTCATTAATAATTCCCTCTTTTTTTATGGTAGAATAATTGGTTTTGACATCCTTACATAGTCCAGTTAACCCAGTGCGTTGCCCCGCGTTGCCCCGGGCGCTTATGCTTCGCCTTTTCAGACGAAGGAAAGCTCTGAAAATCAGTTTCTCATTATTCAGTATTTGTTGATTCGTTTCTGAACCATGATAACACTGAAGAAGATGAATAAGATGAAATAAAGACACTTAAAATTCATCTTATTCATCTTTTTCAGTGTAATCATGGTTCAAAAAACTGAATGAACATTTATTTAATGGGGAACTTATTTTCAGAACTTTCCTTACTTAATCCTGGGGCAGAAATGAATCAACAAATATTGAAAAATGAGGATCTTATTCTCAATTAATTCCTTTTTTATTGAATATACCACAAACCACATTATTTAAATCGTCGAGATTTTGTTGAATTCCGATCAATCGGGTTGGTATAATCATAATCAATTTTATAAACACTGATTGCTTTCGTGGATGCAGCAACATTAGTTCGATTCACAGTCTTGCCCAAGTTGGATCGATGATAAATTCCAATCATGCCCAATAAGTTTTTTTCATCAAGAAGTTTGTTTACAAAGGGGATTAACTCTTTTTCACTTCGATTGATTTGCTCCGAAATTCCTAATACATTCATATGATTTAAAATATTTGATAAAAAGTCAGGATTGTTCTCCATCACATCATTTATGATTCCAACAAGTACTTGGGGGGAAAAATGGTGCAAGACTTTTCCAATAAATGATTTTTGAGATGTCATCATTTGTTCAACAGCATCTGCAATCAATTTGGGGTCAATCGCTGATATCATCTGAGATAGAAAGGTCGGTTTTCGTTCAAGCAGTGTATTGGCGATGCTGGCAATCGATTCAGGTGTAATACGAACGACAATATCAGAAAACGTATCTGCATTTTTTTGGATAATTTCATTTAATGCAGTTGCAATATGGTCTTTATCCATTCGATTCAATAGATCCATTGAGTAATCGGTTAAAGGACCAATTGTTTTTGATATGGCATCAACAAGAATATCTCGATCTAATAACCCCAACATTTCCATTGCAATGTCTGGTGTCGATGAAACCATTCGGTCAATCATCTGGTCAAGCAAAGACCGATCCAAATGTTGTGTCAGGTTGGTAATCAGATGGGGATTAAGTTCAAGGTGCTTGGTTAAATTTGAAATCAGCTGGGGATTCTTTTTCAACAATTCATAAAAGGAGGTGATAATCGCTTCATGATCAAGCTTGACAATCAAAGCACTGAGCAGACCTGGATATTTAGTGATACTTTCATTAATAATTGCTGTTAATGCCTTGGGATCGAGTGAAATAATCAATCGGGTAATTTGATTGGTATTTTCATTCAAAATCCTATTTATGGATTCAGCAAGTTCATCCATATTGATATGCGCAATAACTTGACTAATAGTGCTTGTCAAACGTCGGATAGATGTATTGATCATACTGGCAATAAATTTACCATCAAAAGGCTTGATAAGCCTGAATGGAAAGCCATTTGTCATTGTTTGAAACATAATCTCCCCTTTATTATTTTACGCATGTATATTCGTTACTTACTGCTCCCTAAACTGTTTGTTTAACTTCATTCTTAGCTAAATTTGAAGATACTTGGAATCGTATGAATTGTCAAGCTGTTATTTGTCATTCATTATTGCGTCAGCAATATTGTGCAACATCAATCAATATATGGGCATAAATAATCAATAGAAAGGTGTTCTTTGTTTGCAGAAATTTTAGAAATCCAGGAGTGAATTTCATTTTGAATGAATTCTTCTAAAATTCCTAGAGGAGGTTTGGGAGGATACATCGTGGAGATTTCACCTTGAATGCCACCAAGGCTGCCAGCCCATTGTACCGCATCTTCATAATTGCCAATACGATCAACCAGGCCAATTTTTTTTGCTTGTTCACCAGTAAGGATACGACCATCAGCTATGGAGCGAATATCTTCAATCGCCATGTTTCGCCCCTGGGAAACATCGTGAATAAATTGTTCATGAATTTCAGATACAAATGATTGAAGGAATGCTTCTTCTTCAGGCGTCATCTGGCGGGTAGGGGAACCTACGTCTTTAAACTCCCCGCTTTTAATGACAGATGTTTTCAGGCCAATTTTTTGAAAAAGTGTTTCAAAGTTGGTGAATCCCATGATCACACCAATACTACCTGTGATCGTACCGGTATTCGCAACGATTCCATTTGCTGCAGAAGCAATATAATATCCGCCAGAGGCAGCGACAGTTCCCATAGAAATGATGATTGGTTTTTCATTTTTGGATTTGATAATCTCGCGATATATTTCTTGTGATGGCGCCACACCACCACCTGGAGAGTTGATTCGGACAAGAATTGATTTAACCTGATCATTATTTCTGAAATATTTCAGGTCTTGTATGATAGGAAGGGCATCAGTGATCATTCCTTCAATTTCTATGATGCCCACTTTATCACCATATTCTGGTGAGGACACACTGCCTGTTACCATTATTGATATCAGTATCAGTGTGCCACACAAGATAGATGTGTTTACCAGAATAAAAAATAAATATGGATGTCGTCTTGAAAACATGCCATTTCACCTGAGTTTTAAGCGGCTTCAGCTTGTTTTTCGGATTCGTTTGACGCCTTTTCATCATTACTGTCATCAGATTCTGAGTCCGCATGATTACTTTCAGCTTCAGAGGGTGAATTTTCAGAATCAGTCGCTTCAGGAGCTATGGTTTCAGGAGCTGTGTTTTCAGATTCATTGGTCTCAGGTTCAGTAGTTTCAGGTTCAGTGGCCTCAGGTTCAGTGGCCTCAGGTTCAGTCGCAACAGGTTCAGCGGTCTCAGGAGCAGAAGCTTCAGGTTCAGGTTCAGCGGTTTCAGGAACAGAAGCTTCCGGTTCAGGTTCAGCGGTTGCAGGGTCAGACTCAGTTGTTTGTTCTGGTTCTTGTTTTTCTAAATCAACAGAAGGGACTTCTTGTTCATCAGAATGATCCAGCGATGCTATATTGCCTGCGAGTTCTTCCTGTTCTCTTTGAAGTTGATCTTTCAGATTCTTTCCAAGCAGTTCACCAAAAGTGGATGTTGGGCGATTGGCATTCTTTACATAGTCAGACAGAATACTATGTTCATCTTGCATCAGCAAACGTTTGATCGATAAGCCAATACGACGTTCTTTTCCATTGATATTGACCACCATTGCTTGAATTTCATCACTGACTTCATATTGTCCCACCGGAGTTTTTATTTTTTCTTTACTAATTTCAGAAACATGTACAAGTCCTTCAATCCCTTCTTCCAATTCGAGAAATACACCAAAATCTGTCACATTGGTAACAGTCCCTTTAACCTGTGTGCCTACTTGATAACGTTCGCCAACTGTTTCCCATGGATCTGGATGGAGTTGTTTGATTCCCAATGAAAAACGTTCATTGCCTTTATCAATATCCAGCACGATGGCCTGTACTTTTTGACCTTTTTTGAAGATTTCTGATGGATGTTTAATGCGTTTAGTCCAGGAAATGTCAGAGATATGGACCAGACCATCAATACCTTCGTCAATACCAATAAATAAACCGAAATCAGTAATATTTTTAATTCTGCCTTCAATGGTGGTTCCAACTGGATATTTATCACCAATGACATCCCAGGGGTTTGGAATGGCTTGTTTCATACCCAGTGATATACGTCGATTCTCAGGGCTGATATCCAGAACCACTGTATCCACTTCTTCACCAACAGAAACAAAATGGGCAGGATGTCTAATTTTTCGAGTCCAGGACATTTCAGACACATGGATTAAGCCCTCAACACCTTCGTCCAATTCAACAAATGCACCATAATCAGTCAGGCTGACAATTTTACCAGAAACTTTTGTACCAATTTTGAAACGTTCTTCTGCATGAATCCATGGATCTTCTGTCAGTTGTTTCATGCCCAATGAAACTCTCTCTCTGTCGAGATCCAGGCCCAAAATTTTGACTTTTATTGATTGTGCTACTGAAAACAGTTCCGATGGATGCTTGACACGTCCCCATGAAATATCTGTAATATGCAACAAACCATCAATACCGCCAAGGTCAACAAACACACCATACTCAGTGATATTCTTGATAACACCTTCAACGATTTTGCCTTCATGGATATTTGACAGGGTTGCAGTGCGTCTGGCCTGACGTTCTTCTTCAAGGACCGCTCGACGTGATAACACAATATTGCTTCGTTTTCGGTTGAATTTTAACACCTTGAATGTCAAGGTCTGATTGACCAACTCGTCAAGATTGCGAAGGGGTCTAAGATCGGCTTGTGAGCCAGGTAAAAAGGCTTTAATGCCTACATCAACAGAAAATCCTCCCTTTACGCGCGATACAACAACACCTTCAATGGTTTTATTTCCCTCATAAGCTGTTTTAATTTCTTCCCAAACTTTTATCTGAGCTGCTTTTTCCTTGGAAAGCCGGACAGCTTCTTCTTCATCATCCCAAAATTCAACCATTACATCTACTGAATCACCAATTTTTGCTGTGACCTGATTTTTGTCATCAACAAACTCTTCAATAGGTACCTGGCCTTCTGATTTGTAACCGATGTCAATTAATACAACATCCTTGTCGATTTGAACAATTTTTCCAGATACAACTTCACCTTCTTCAAACCTTTTGCAACTTTCTTCATACATGCCAATCAAGTTTTCATCATCTTCCATTGACACATTGGAGACGTCGTCATCCAATACAGAATGATCATTCTCATTGGAGTCGTCTTGATCTAAGGAATCAGCCATTACTTCTTCCTCAGAATTTGTTTTAATCCCTTCGTCTTTCATAAAAATTATGAATCCCCCTTACACTTTTTTTTGTCCACATTTAAATGTGGCAAACTTGTTTTTATATCTAAATTTTAGTGAAAAAACAAGAACTTTATTCAAATTTTCATTTATGGTTATAGTAAAATAAATTTTTCATTGCAGTGTTGGCTTGACATTAGAAAATTGTTGCTGACCTTGTTGTTGTTTTATCATGTTTTGTACATGGACACCCCTGTTCATTAATTCAAAAAATTTGGGCAGTGGCATCACAACACGTTGAGTAATAATTTTTTTGATCATGGACTCTTGTTCTTTTTCATCACGTTCAATCACAGATGTATACAAATTAAACTTTGCAACACCATCGTGGATCATTAACCCTTCAGTACCATCCGCATAAATTTCTGGTAAAGGCTCATCATTTGACCAGACTTCGTAAGGCAATTCATTTTGTAATTCCTTTACCTCAAATAGTTTTTTCATGCTTTCTTGTCCTTTATGTTTTTTTTGTCAATTTCCAAACACATTTGTTGAACCACCTGATCAATGTCCATTTTACTACAATCAATATGGATAGCATCTGGCGCGGGCACTAAGGGCGCAATTTTTCTCTTTTGATCCTGAGTATCTCGTTGTTTCATTTCTTTAGACATGGTTTCAAAAGTGGTCTTAATACCTTTTTCCAGGCATTCGTCAAAGCGTCTTTGCGCTCGAACTGAATGATCGGCATTGAGAAAAAATTTGATATCCGCATCAGGAAAAACAACTGTCCCCATATCGCGTCCCTCAAAAACAGTGCCTCCCTCTTTTCCCAGCTGACGTTGCACATCAAGCAGATACTGACGCACTAATGGATTTGCAGAAATTTCAGATGCCAGTAGACTGATTTCTGGCATCCGAATATCCCGTGAAATATTCTTGTTATGGTTATACAAATGTAACTGTTCACCCTCTCTGACAAAATGAAGTTGTAGCGACTGACAGAAATGATTTAATTCATTGTCATCATTGATATCAATTTCATTTTGTTTTGCAATCAGAGCAATGCCACGATACAACGCACCTGTGTCTACCCGAGTATATTGATATATATTTGCAATACGTTGACTAACAGTCGTCTTTCCTGCTCCAGCAGGGCCATCAATGGTAATGACAGGTTTTTTTTCAAGAGACACTCTCTTTTCCTCGTTCAATGGCTTTGATATTGATATCTAATAATTCGGGCTTTTTGGATAATTCTTTTCGAATAATTTCTTGAATTAAATCAATGGAAAATAAACCGGATCGTTCAATAAAAGCCCCAAGAGCAACTACATTTGCAACCTTGACAGTCCCCAATTCGTTTGCAATTGCATTGGCTGCAATTTCGTATTCATCAAGATCGGTTCGTTCGCAGCTGATGGGTACCAGAGAACTGTTTTTCAATATCATGCCTTTAGGTTTGACAAGTTGTCCAAATTTTTCCATTGAGGGTTGATTCATGGTGACAAGATACATGGGGTTTTGGATAACTGGAGATCCTATTGGTGAATCACCAATGACAACAGTGCAATATGCTGTTCCACCTCTCATCTCTGGACCATAAGAAGGAATCCATGCTACTTCTTTATCTTCTTCCAATGCTGCCAGAGCAAGTATTTTTCCCATCATTAAAATACCCTGACCACCAAATCCTGTAAACATCATATCCAATTGCATGATCAATCTCCTTCAGGTGTTTTATAGTCGCCCAGTTGATAATAGGGCAATAAGTCAGATTCTGCCCATCGGATAGATTCAAGAGGTGTTTTCCCCCAATTCGTTGGACAGGTACTGATAATTTCAACCAAAGAATAACAAGTGCCTGCCATTTGATATTCAAATGCTTTACGAATGGCCTTTTTGGCTTTTCTGATATATTTGGGTTTAATAACAGCCTGACGCGAAATATATGCGGGGGTCTGCAATGATGAAATCAGCTCAGCCACTTTAACTGGCATGCCGGTATTTTCAACATCTCGTCCATAAGGGCTGGTGGTCGTGCGTTGATTGGGCATTGTTGTGGGGGCCATCTGACCACCCGTCATGCCATAAACAGTGTTATTTACAAATATGGTTGTAAATTTTTCGCCTCGATTGGCGGCATGAATGATTTCTCCCATACCAATACTGGCAAGATCACCATCACCTTGATATGTAAACACCATTAAATCGGGTCTGACGCGCTTGATGCCAGTTGCCATTGCGGGTGCACGGCCATGAGCCGCTTCCTGAAAGTCACAATCAAAATAATGGTAGGCCAACACAGCACATCCAACAGGTGCAATACCAACTGTTCGGTCCTGAATGCCAAGTTCATCCATGGTTTCAGCAATCAATCGATGAATCACACCGTGTGTGCATCCTGGGCAATAATGAGTTTGGGCATCAGACATTGCTTTTGGTTTTTGAAATTCTTTTGCCATGATCGATCCTCAAGATTTATGTGTTTTTAATACACGTTTAATTTCATCCACAATTTCTTCAGGGGCAGGAACAATTCCACCAGCAACACCAAACCAGGTGATTGGTCGTTTTCCCTGAACCACACGCTCAACATCTTCAACCATTTGCCCCATACTTAGCTCCATGCTTGTGACCACACGACATGATGGTTTCCAGGCGGCCTGACGAACCGCATCATCCGGGTATGGATACAATGTTTGTGGACGAACCATGCCGACCTCAATGCCTTCATTTTTAAGCATATCTATGGCTGTTCTGCAAACCCGGCTCATGGTTCCATAGCTGACAATCAAGATTTCATAGTCTACATCAGTGTTATATGTGACAAACTTGATTTCTTCTTGTTTCATTTTTTCATATTTGGCTTTAATACATCGATTGTTATCCTCAAGGCTACTTCCTTGCAAAAATAAAGATCTGACCAGATTACGTTTATTAGATTGACGTGTTGCCATGCCATTGGTGGCCCATTCATCTTTATTTGATGGCTCTGACACCAGATTTTCAGGAAAGTCAACGGGTTCCATCATTTGGCCAATTAAGCCATCCCCCAAAATGATCACTGGATTTCGATATTTTTCAGCCAGTGGGAATGCTTTCATGACCATTTCAACCGATTCTTGAACACTATTCGGCGCCATGACCAACGAATGATAATCGCCATGTCCGCCGCCTTTTGTGGCTTGAAAATAATCTGCTTGAGAGGGTAGAATTCCGCCCAGCCCTGGCCCCCCTCGCATGATATTTACAAACACAGCCGGACAGTGTGTCGCAGCGACATAGCTGATCGCTTCACTCATAAGGCTGATGCCAGGACTTGAGGATGTTGTAAAAACGCGCGCACCGGCTGCTGCGGCACCCAATATCATATATGATGCTGCAACTTCACTTTCAGCCTGTAAAAACATGCCATTGACTTCAGGCATACGTCGGGAAAGATATTCAGCAATTTCACTTTGCGGTGTAATGGGATAACCAAAATAATTTAAGCATCCCGCGCGGATGGCTGCTTCCCCGATAGCCTCATTGCCTTTCATTAAAATTTTCGCCATATTTATTTCCTTCAAACAAGCAATATTGAATCGGCTCGATTAATTTTCAACTGGTGTTATGGTAATTGCAACATCAGGACACATAATGCAACAAGTTCCACATAAAACACACGCTGATTCATTCATACGATACGCTGGAAAATAGCCCTTTGAATTGTTTGTTTGAGATAATTCCAGCACATTTTTCGGGCAAACAGCCACGCAGAGGCTACATCCTTTGCAGCGATCCGTATCGATTTGATATAGATAATTCATTACATAACCTTTCTCAGAAAATTTTTATTCAATCTCGATTTCCTGAGCTAATCATCCAAAATATGATTAAGATTTTTTCCGAATCCTTAATGTAATATAAAATTTTTTGGTCCCAAAACATTTGCTTTTTTCCAGGGAGGAACCAATTGGCGCTCTATGGGCAAAACAGAGCATTCAAAGCGTTTACTATCAATCTCTGACATTAATTCAAGTGGCGCTGTAATCCATTTCAGGGGAATGTTACTTTCTATAGACAGCTTTCTCACAAATGAGTAGCCTTCATCAATTGTATCTCTTGTCGTTTCGTCAATTAAGTTTGCATTTCCAATTAACCCACAAACTGTTAAGCGAGATGCTTTTTCTATTTGTTCTATAATCGTCAAACACCCTTCAATTGAATCTGAGAAAGGACGGAATGGGTTTACCACTTGAAACATTTGTACTTTCTGGCCTGAAAAAGTATGGGCAAGAGCTGATAAAACAGTTGCCCCCACGCGATCACCACCAACATCCAAAATTGACAGTTCGCCAGGACTTTGAATCATGCCATATATTTCTGGTGTAAGTATCGGCAGGTCTGCCTGAAGAAATTGATTTGGCGGAATAACGACATCAATACCTAATTTGGAAAGTGCTTGTTTTGCTTCGCGGGTTCGAAAATATGGATTCACAAGATCCAGGTCGCCTATTCTAACCTGAATGCCAGAACGTTTGTGGTAAACTGCTAAATTTACTGAAACTTCTGTTTTGCCGCATCCATAATTTCCAACAATTACAATAACGCCACTTAGTTTGATACCCAAAAATTAACTCCAACCCCCGGGATTTCCTTTTGTTACTCTCATTGACTGTGATTGAAAATGTTCAAAAAACAGTTTTAAAGGAAGGGGCCCTCATGGATCATCTCAGATCATAGAGAGTATCCATGTTTTAGAAATTTGCGACTCTTTAATCATTATTTTAAAATTATTGCAAGTAAAAACATAAAAAAATATAAATAATTTTTTACGATGGTTTAAATATTGCGATACATTTTTACCCCATGTTCACCATCAGAGTAATGATTCCATTGAATGGATTCATACATGAAGCCATGTTTCCTATAGAAATCCATCCCCTGAAAATTATTATAAGATACAGTTAATAATGTCAGATTCGCTTTTTTTTGTTTTCCAATTTTTATTGTGTTTTCTAAAAGAGCTCCTCCAATCCCCTGTTGACGAAATGAATTGACGACAAGAATTTTATCAATAAACAAAGTGGTATGATCAATCCGAAACATAATATTGCCAACATATTTGTTGGAAATTTGAGCAAGCAAAGCAAAATAATTATGGGTGGTTAATGATTTGATATAATAATGATGAGGCCATTTTATTGAAGCGATGCGGTCCATATGGATAACATGTTCGATGTCTTGAATGTGCATCGGAGAAATTTTTAGTGGCATGAGGGATCTCCAACAGAATTGAAATAAGTCTTGAATCATCAATGATATTGAAAAGATGAATAAAAGGGCGCATTTCAATAAAAAAAAGGGGATACTTTCTTAGCCCTGGCCTGGTATGTGCCCTTTCAGGGCTAAGAAAAATCCCCTTTTTTGAAATACGCCCATACATGGATCAATCTCTTGAAAGCTCACGTCGGGTATCTTCGCAGATGCAATCACGTTCATTTAAAATATATTGTACGAGATACATTGAATCTCCAATTTCAATACGTCCATTGTCATTGGTATCAGCGACTGCAAGGCAAAGTTCATCTTCAGAGACTTCACCCACCAGGTAACTGGAAAGCAAGAAAGAATCCGCCATATCAATGCTGTTATCTTGATTGACATCACCACAAACCCCCACATTGAGCTCTAGTTGGGCACCTTGCACATATCTCTCAATGGCCTGGCCATCAGTATTGTTTAGAGAGTTTACCTCCAATTTAATGTTAGAAATGAACTTGTCTTCGTTTGCTGCCTCTGCTTTGAGGATAATTTTAGCAATTTCAGCATAACTCATAGGTGCTGTGTCATTGTTCCATCCGCCCTGAATTTGAATTTCTCCTGTTGTTTCATTGATATCAAACTGCACATCACCCGCATGTAAATGACTTTCACCTTTATTGATAAACAGAGGGGCAAAAAAATGTTGATCATATTTTATTGTTATATTGTAGTCGCCGATATATTGATTGTATGCTTGCAAAATGTTTACAGGAATTTCAACTGTACTTTCATAAAAAATTTTGATGGGTGCAACTGTTCCAGCATTGACAAGTGCATGTCCAATATAGAAAAATCGCCCTCCCATTTTTGAGATTTCAATCTTACTTGAAAAGATATCCCAAATATCAACATTTTCAATCATAAAAACGCCAGTCGCACCGGGTAAGCCGGTTACGTGGAATTCAAAGTCTGCAAGATGAATTAAACCACCTGCCCCTGCAGTTCGTGCTCCATTCTGGTTATCACCAATAGTAATGATACCAGTCGAGTTGATTTCATCCAGCGGAAGGGTTTCAAGACCCTGAACTTTATTTTGAATATGAGACAATTCCAAAATATCTTTATTAAAAGAAATAGTGGCTGAATATGTTCCCAAAGGTGCAGTACCTGTATCCATCATTAAAGGTATGGAAAATTTGGCATTGGAATATACAATTGGTGATGGAGATCCCACGATCATTTGATTTTTGGGATTGGGCGTAAAATGCGCATAAAAATGACCCAAGTCAAAGCCATCTGGATCATTGTTGTCATTTGATTTTCCTGCAAATGTACCCATGACTTTATTCAATAAAACTGTTTCGTCGGATAACTCAATGGTGTTTTGTCGGCTTTGTTTCAATGTACCGGAGCCTCTTAATTGATAAGTCACAGTATCATCAATTTGATGGTGAATATCAATTTTTATGGTATTGCCCTTAGCAGTTAATTGAATGATCTGCTGACCATTCTCAGAAATGCCAGAATAAATATTTTGCTGTTGCGTTTTTTCTGATAAAAAATTTATCATTTTAGTTTGCTGACCATTTCGCTCTTCATTTGTCCATCGTTTGCCAGTGTATGTCAATGTAATCGACCAAAAGCCGGTTAAATCGGGCGTTGAGATTTCGTTAGGATTGAGAACAAAACTAAAAGGTGCATCATGATTTGGCATCTCCATGTTGCCGACCATTCCCAAGCCAGTGGAAACCCCTTTTCCAAATGATTTTCGTGTTCCCAAAAATGCTTGCGTAAAAAGTGTTTCTTCTATATATTCGCCATTAATTTGAAATATTTGAGAATTAAATATCATTTCATGAGACTCATATCCAATGCATTGATCATCCTTTTGCATGTTTAGAATCATTACATCAGAGACAGGTGAGCCGGAATTGTCGAAATCAGACATTGAAAAATGCCAGTTATTGTGGGCAACCAGTGTGACATCACGAATTCGAGATGAAGATGTTATTGGAAGCGTATAATACACAAAAGGTTCGTCACTATCAAACTTATTGTCATTGTTTGCATCGACAAAAATACGCACATAATGAACATCTCTCGGTTCAATATCGAGATAGTATTGTGTTTTACCTGAAACTTTTTTATCCCCTCCTACGTAACCATTTAGATCTGGTGATTCAAAAACTTCAATATAATAGGTCCCAGACTCACAGCCCTGATAATGAATATCACCATTCAAACTATATACACGATTGTCTGTTTTGTAGTTATATCCATTAAACCCCGGTCTATCCTGATAATTGGGATTGGTGTCATTGTCATATTCGGTCAGATTGTTGTAACCATCATTATCTTTATCATTGAGTGCATCATTGATTAAAGGAATCAATTCCAGCTCCAATTCCCAGCCATCAGGGATGCCATCATTATCTGTATCTGGTTTCCTGGGGTCTAACTCTTGAAGATGTTTTTCCCAAATTCCATTATGGTTGGTATCTTCCAGTCCATCAGGGATGCCATCATGGTCTGTGTCTTTATTTTTGGGATCTGTGCCAGTTGCCTCTTCAACTTGATCGGGTATGAGATCTCCATCATAATCCTGAGGAATTAATTTAATATTCAAGGGGGTTTCATCCAGTGGAAAAATCCGAACGTTGGTTTTGAATCGTTCAAAACCATCAACAAACGCTTCCAGGGTATAAATGCCCTCCTCATCGACAATCACGTAAATCCCATCTTTATCACTGAGCCCCGATCCTGTGCCATTGATTGTTCTTAATTTAACACCACCAACAGGAGCATTATTTCTATTGTCCTTGATCAATCCGGAAATAAACCCTGGGAACACACCGATTGGACGATATATTTTGATCGCATATCCTGTATCAATTCCAGCAGTATCCAGATGGTTATAAATTTTTAAGTAATACATGTTGTCTTCCGGACACAGCCAACTCATGAATTCATCACTACCCGTGCCACTCCAGTTCCATTTTCCTTTGATCAGGGTTTCACCATCATTTTTATATATTTCCATGACAACATCACATTGACTGCCCAAATCAAACGCTTCAATGCTATAGGTGACATCCTTAATACCATAAAAAAGCATCCAGTCAGTATCACCAATTTCATGAAAATTGTGTCGTTGTGCATACTGATTATCTGGAACAATAATTCTTGATTGATCAAACACATTGTCAGGTTCATAAATATCGGGATTGATGCGTTGGACAACCTTTGTGTTTACAGGTAATGAAACATTATTTAGGATATCTTCAGCAAAAAAAGCGATCTGATACGTGCCATAATGATCAAAGTGATCCCAGACACCAGAATATCGATCCCCTGTTCGGGTTAATTCGATCATCTCTGATGGTGAAGATTGGTTTGTCAATTTTTGATAGGCCATTGATGGCGAATTAATTACCGCCCAAACCTTAGCAATTTCGCGTGTACTGCTGACTTTTTCAGCATAAATTATGGCTGAATGCGTATCTATTAAGGATTGATCTGGTGATACAGCGCCAATAATTGGAAAGTCATCTGCCATCATGATACCGCATCCCACACGATGGTTTTCTGCCAGTTCGCCATCAATGCCTGCTTCATTCGGAATACCATTTCCATTATCATCAAGCATGGGAACCTGTCCTGGAAACGCACAGGCCATAGCATTGAGAGACCCGACAAACGCATTTCTGGTGGTTTCGCCACTAAAAACGCGTTGCCAAAAAAATGATGAAAACGATAAAGCTCCATCCGCTCCATTATTGGCAATACCGGACTTGCCGGTTGATGTTATTACAATTCTTTGAGGGCTTGATGTTTCAGTGAGATGACTGACAAAACTTCCCGCACAATCAGCATCATAAATAATGGTCAAATAGCCTTTAATATTGGGTTTGATCTGATCCAGCCATTGATCCACTTCATTGACTGAAATGGCCTCATCATCATTGATATGAAATTGTTCATGTTCACCATTTCCTATGAGGTATAGTAATAAATCCTTAGTATTACTATTGATAGTAAGAATGCTATCTTTCAGGTTTTCTTTACTTGAAATTGCATTGGATTTAGTACTGGTTTCAGATGCACTTAGAAATATGATATCTTTGCTTGCATATCCTTGAAAGGCAAGGGCTTCATAAGCAAGTTTAACATTCCGGTCTATGGCCTGTCGTGATGTATGTTCATTACTTGCACCTGCAACCAGGATGGCTTTGTCGCTATATGGCTGCATGACCGAAACTGTTGTTATGACCGGGCTGGATGTATTCCCCACGCGATCCATTGCATACACAGCAATTTGGTATATTCCTTCAGTATGAAAGTCGGAATAAATGGCCTCATACTTCCCTGTACTACTGTAAGATAGTTCAATTGAAGGTAAATCCTTAATGGGGTGAAAATATGGATTGGGTTGATATTGGGGCGGCCGAATGATTGCCCAAACCCTGGCAATGCCATCAGGGTCTTGAATACCATCTGCATATATTTTGGCTTCACTTTCATGATGAATCATCTGATCGGGTGAAATTGAATGGATAATGGGCGCATCACCAGAAATCAGGACGCCATTACCAATGAACAGATCATTTGCCAGGGTGCCATCATCTGTTTCATTGGCAATACCATTGCCATTGTCATCAATCATCGCTGTTTGGTAGCTGACAGGTTCCTTCATGGCATTGGATGCAATAGAAAATGATTCAAGTACGCTGCTCCCATTAAACACTTGTGTCCAGAAAAAAATTGAAAATGATATAGCGCCCTGGGACACAAAGTATGCATTTTCATTGGATTGAGAACTTGTTATCACAACACGATCCAAGCCATTGGGCGGAGGAAGATCATCGATAAAACTACCTGACTTGCAGGCATCGTAAATGATAATCACAGAGATACCGGTTTCTTTTTGTATTTGATCCAGCCAGGTATCCAATTGTTCTGCCGCCAGGATGCTTTCATTATTTAAACGAAAAACCCCATCACCCCCATGATCAATCATGTATAAAACCAATCGATCAGCACCTCGGGCCCAATTTAATATGGCGTTTTGAAGATGAACGATGGTTGCCGGGCCATCAATATCGTTCATCCATCCATTATTATTCAGGTCAAGATCTACATCTGACAAATATTGAATGGTTTCTTTGCTTAACCCTTGATATACCAATGCTCGATAGGCGAAATTCGCACACATCTGGGTTGATCCCCATAGATTATTTCCAGCATAGGGGCCGCCGCCAGCTACAATAATTGCCCGGTATACCGGACTATTTTCATTTCGAAAAACTTGGATGCGATTGTTTCGAGTATCCGCAACAACAACCTGGCCATTTTTATGAATATCAAGGGCCCGAGGACTATCTAGTTCACCCGGGCTGCTGCCTGATTCTCCCCACACTGCGATAAACTCACCAGAAGATGAAAATTTTTGAATGCGATCATTAAATGTGTCTGCAACATAAACATATCCATCATTATCCAGGCAAATTTCGCTGGGATAACTAAATTCTGCATTTTTAATGCCTTCAGCACCCCATTGAGACAAATATTGTCCTGTTGAATCAAATTTTTGTATGCGATTATTATTTTGATCCACAACATATACATGGCCATTATTATCCACCGCAACGCCTGATGGCTCTGAAAACTCACCATTATTATCTCCATAAGAGCCCCATTCTAGAATAAACGTGCCATGAATATCAAACTTTTGAATGCGATAGTTGAGTGTGTCCGCCACATATACAAAGCCCTCACTATCCACAGCGATTCCTTGAGGTTTATTAAATTTTCCAGGTGCGCTTCCTCTTTCACCCCAGGCGTCGATAAATATGCCATCCAAAGAAAATTTCTGAACACGATCATTTGAATCAGACACAAAGACCGTATCCATATATACATCAATGCCCGCCGGATACCAGAATTGTCCAGGGCTACTCCCATAGGAACCCCACTTTATCAGTGGTTTTCCAGTGCGATCAAATTTTCGAATGCAATGTGCAATATGGTCGGTGGCAAAAATGTTTTCATCACGATCGACTGCAATTCCATGAAATTCAAAAAATTGTTCTCCTGAACGTCCCCATCGGGTCAGAAATTTTCCATGGGTTGAAAAGAGTTGGATGCGATCATTCAAAGTATCAGTCACGTATAGTGTATCATTAAAAACCTGTATACCACCAGGTTCTCGAAACTGGCCATCTTCAACGCCAAAACTCCCCCAGGTCTTTATCCATTGACCATCTTTATCGAATTTTTGTATGCGATGATTATTTTCATCAGTGACGTAAACATGATCATGATACACAGTGATATTATTTGGACCATTGAAATCTCCATTAGCAGTCCCCAATGCCCCCCATTGATTGATTGGCGTCATGCTATTCTGAGTCATTAGAAATGATTGAATGCGATGATTACCATAATCGCATACAAATAATCGGTTTTCTGAATCAATGGCAATACCGAGAGGACCATTGAATTCGCCTGACATGCTGCCTTTGGTCCCATAAGATTTGATAAAGTTCCCCTCTTTTGAAAATTTTTGAATTCGGTCATTCTTGTAATCAGAGACATAAATATCACCCATGCGATCAATTGCGATGCCCGATGGTCTATCGAACTGCCCATTATCGTCTCCAAAACCACCCCATTTCATGATGTATTTACCAGATGATGAAAACTTTTTAATAAAATTATTATAAATATCAGTTATATATATAAATCCATCCTTGTCAATCGCAAGGTCATAAGGCGCAGACATTTGATTGGAATTGTCCAAACGAATACCCCAGCCAGTAATAAATTTACCTGACACAGTATATTTTTGAATCGTTTGATTGGCCATGTTTACGATATAAACATTTCCAGAATCGTCCATTTCAATGCCACAGGGGGAATGGAATGCCCATGGTTGTTGCAATACTGGCCAAAGACGTTCAAATTGATATGGTTCATTGGAAGATGCCAGGATGGATGAATGAAATAGTATTAAAAAAAGATAGATCAAAAAATTTACAACGATTTTATTACCCATCTTCATTTCTTCCTTTGGAATTAAACGCTTGATAAATCAAACAGTTATTTGAATATCCTAAATACAAAATAAATCCTTGAATTTACTTTTTAAGTATTTTCTTCCACAAAAACAACACGCTTGTCATCGCGAATCGTTCGAAGGAACAGGTTTGTTTGAACGTTCCAATGCGTCTGCTCCTTATCAGAAATTCTTACATGAACGAATGTGTTACTTTTTGTAAAAAATTGTTGTAGACTTAATTAATAAATTCATGTTTTTAGATTCGATTTTCGCCCTTATGTTATTCATTTTTTGCCCTGTTCTGCCCATTTTTACTAAGCGAATAGTAAGTTTTTTCAGTATGTTGAGAGCTATTAGTTATAATTGGTTTAAATTTCAGTATATTAACATAAGATCCTTTGCTATCAAAGATTTCAAATATGTTTTTGCAAAAAACATACCGTTTTTTAAATTTTTCTTTTTTAGTTATTTGTCCTATAAATTAAAAAAAAACATGAATGCAATAGAAATAATCAAAAAAATCAATAGTGTTTGAAAAAAATTGAATATTTTTTTTTCAATGAATAAATAGTAGATCAGTAAAACAGTCAGCAAAAAAACATGAACCCAAAAAGTACATCGTAACAATTTAATAACTTATATGCTTTTTTAGTATGAAATAAGCGATAGGGTCATGGCCGGTTATTTTTTTTAGAAACGATGTTTCGCATTCATGCGTTTTTCGGCCTTAAATAAAGGAAACTGGCGATTTTGACCAATGTAAATAAAATAAGGGGGGTTTTCCAGACATCGAACATGCGAAAGGATAAAGAATGCACAAACAGAAAGTTTAAACTTTTTATGGCATCCGCACGGGTTTGACCCAAATTTCAACACGTCTGTTTTTGAAACGACCAGCATTTGTTTGATTGCTCGCAATTGGAAATTCTTCACATGCAGTGACAATTTCATCCACATATATTCCGCTGATCTTCATTTCTCGAGCAACAGTTTCTGCGCGTTTCAAGGCAACAAGACAATTCTGACGATAGGCGCCTCGGCTGTCTGAATAGCCGATAACATAAATTTTTAACATTCCGGCCTTGCGTCGAAGCCATGATATTAGTTGTTTCAACTTTTGAGAGCTTTCACCAGTGAGTTGATAATCATTGCTTTTAAAATAAAAATTCATTGACAGCTTTTGTGTTTGACGTGTTATTTTAACCAGTTTATTAAATACAGCCTTATTAAAAGGCTTTTGCCATAATTCACGTCTTGAGCCAAGTGCTTTAATTGTGCAATCGACATATCCGCAACGCTTAACAACTTCCTGACCTTTAGAGGATTGAATAAATGTTACAAATGGCAAGGTATTTTCTTCAGCTGATACAAGAACAGTGTATAAATAAATATTTCTGATCATTAGGTACGAATCAATGGAGACACTAAAATACCCGGGTCTTACTGGATCGATTTCATGATCAGCAATAGCTAGAGGTTGATTATCATAAATAAAAGGGAGAGAACACAGACCAATGCCATTTGGATCTTTGTGAAGATATTTGGACAGGGAATCAAGATCTTCAAATTCTCTGGTCGCATGTAGTTTTTTTCCATCAAGAAATTTTTTTTGAAACACTTGATACAGATCTGATGAAGATTTGGGCGTATAAATATGAATTTCCTGTGACGTATCTGAAAAAGGCCATCGCTTATCTTGTCCCCTAAAAATTTTCTGAATTTCTTGAATCTGAAGGTTTTGAATTGGATTTGATGGGTGCACCATTGCTACGATGCCATCCATTGCAATCACATATTCTGTGGGTCGCAGATCGGTTTCATCAGGTTTAGCCACAGGCTGAATAGGACTTTTTTTCTGGATTCTTTGGCCGGAAATAACCATATCACATTGTCCATATAATAACCATTGATAAGCCTTTGTTGTTGGAACTGATTCTATTGCAAACAAATATCCTTGATTTTTTTGCTGACCATAAATTTGAATATTGCCATTTTCAACAGTTTTTCGGGAAATATTTTGGATACCTGATTTTTCAAAAAAATGATGAACCAGGGATGGCATCAGTTGATTGCAAAGTTCTTGATCGCCACAAATGCGAAGGGATTTATCTTGAGATTCCTGTGGTTTTGATAATGTTGTCTGTTCTTGGAATGGCTCACTTTGTGAAGGGCTGGGAACTTCTTCATTTGATATTTGAACTTGTGTTACGTGTTTGGGTTGAGACGCGCTGGTTTCAGGCATACGAACCGGTTCAATAGGCCTTGAAAGATGAATTGTCTCATCCATTTGATTTATTTTTTCGCGTTTGACTGATTCAATAATCAAGGGCCTTTTCATTGTTTTTTTTATCGGTTGAACATTATTTTGGGAAAAAAAATGGAAAAAACCAATCAATGCGAAAAGGATCATGATAAAAATGGAAAAAAAGAGATAAAAGGATTTATTTTTTTGAGTGTCTTCTTTGGGCATTTTAGTTTTAATTGCTCTCGATAGTTCATGGGTACTTTTATATCGTTCATTTGTATCAAGGCCGACTGCATTGTCTATGACATCGCTCAGTTCAACCGAAATATTGACACCTTGCACCTGGTTGGCAGGTACCCATTGATCATTTTTTAATCGATCCCTGGCAGTGGGTGGTGTTTTTCCTGTAATCAACTGATAAAAAATAATTCCGCAGGAATAAACATCTGACCATGCGCCCATTTTTGCGTCAGTCAAAAACTGTTCCGGTGGGGCTTCGTTATATTGAATTGTTTGTCTGAATGACAGACTTTGTTTTGCCAATAATTGTTTGGTCTGGCCAAACCCAAAAATAACTGGATACCCCATGGGCACAATCATAATTTTGGCCAGGGTTAAATTGTAATGAAAAATAAATATTTTATGTAATTTATGAAGGGTTGACAATATGGGCAGAATGATTTCAAGGGCTTCATGAAGTGTTATTTTTCCTCCTTTAATGACCAGGTGGCGAGATAAATCTGTTCCATCAATATAGTCCTGTACCATATATGCGGTATTGTTTTCACTGAAATAGTTGACCACATGAAGGACATGTTGCATGCGAATATCAGATAAGGTCATGGCTTCCTTTAAAAATGCCCTTTTTCCAAAAACAAACAATTCGTTTTGTGCCTCATCTGAATTGGGCCTGACATGACGCCGATCCACACTACGGCCGGCAAGGCCTACAGGAAAATATTCTTTAACAACCTTGCGCTGATGGGTTGTTATGTCATAGGCCATGTAGGTGTTGTTGAAACCATCACTGGCAAGGGGGATACCTAATAAATATTTTTTTTTTAAAATATAACCGGGATTTAAAAACTGGGGGTGTTGTTCAAATTGTCGATAATCATAGCCACAATGTTCACAAACCAAATGGTTTTTTCTTATTTTCATGCATTGAAAGCAAATGGATTTCAATAATTCGTCTATTTGAGTCTGTTGTTTCATTTTTTTCGTTCCAGACGTACGACAGCCTCAATATGAAATGTATGGGGAAACATATCTACTGGCTGTACATCTGTGATTTCATAGTGGTTGATCAGCATTCCCAAATCCCGTGCCATCGTTGATGGATTGCAGGAGACATAAACAATACGCTGAGGACTGACTGCCAGTAACTGAGAAATCACTTTTGGGTGAGTGCCCGCACGGGGGGGATCCATAATGACAACATCAGGCTTTTCTTTTTGTTCTTTAAGGTGGTCCTTAATATCTCCGCAAATAAAATGACAATTAGTGATATTATTGGTCTGACAGTTTTGTCTGGCATTGGCAATAGAGTCAGCGACAGATTCAATCCCACAAACAGATGCACAACTGTTGGCAAGCCATATGGCAATTGTTCCGGTTCCACAATATAAGTCCCATACCACATCGGATCGTTTTAACCTGGCAAATGACTTGACTGTATCGTATAGATGAACAGCTGCCTGGGTATTTGTCTGAAAAAAAGCATTGGCAGCAATTTTAAATGCAAAGGGACCAATATTATCCTCAATATAATCTTTCCCTTGTAAACATTTTTCCCTTTCACCTACAGCAATCGCTGCTTTGCGTGCTGAAATTTGGTGCATAAACGAAACAATATTTGGATGTTTCTGACAAATTGTGGTTGCCATCTGATGAAGGATTTCAGGGCGATCTGTTGAAGTAACAATGTTGACCATCCATTGATCATTTGCATGTGAATGGCGTAACACGCAAAAGCGCCAAAACCCTTCATGGCTTCTTAATCCATACGCAGGTTCACCACTTGATTGCATAAATTGACGTACATTCGACAAAATTGCATTGCCTTGTTTTTTTTGAATTTCACATTGGTGAATATCCAATACCTTATCAAACGTACCCGGCACATGAAGCCCTAAAGCAAAACTGCGGTCGATGTTTTGTTCCATCTCACTACGCATTAACCATCGACGATCAGCGCAAGAAAACTCCATTTTGTTCCGGTATTCAAAAATATTCGGAGAAGGCATGGTTGGGTAAACATTGGGTGACTCAATATGGCCAATATGTTCAAGGGCTTCAGCAACATGTTGTTGTTTAAAAATAACTTGCTGGTCATAATCTATGAATTGCCATTTACATCCACCACAATAATCAACATAACGACAGATCGGGTGAACTCGAAAGGATGATGGTTGAATAACTTCAGTGGTTCTCGCTTCTGCAAATTTTTTTTTCTTTTTAAAAATTTTAGCACGAACAATATCACCGGCAACAGCCTTGTCGACAAAAATAACCATACCTTCATGTTTGGCAACGGCGCGACCGCCAATTGCCATTTTTTCAATACAAAGTTCTAACTCATGTCCTTTTTTCATGAAATGCTCACATATATGAATAGGTTTTTTTGAAACATCGATCAAATTTTTTTTGTGATTTCTCAAATATGGAGATCAGTTTTGTTAACTATCACTTATCTTAAAACTTGAAACCGCTTTCTTTAAATCCACAGCCATTTGAGACAATTGTTCTGAATTCTTTTTATTTCCAGAAGCAACATCTGTCGTGTTATACGTGGCATACTGGATGTTTCGAATATCAACAATCAGCTTACTGATACCACCTGAAACAGTTTCACTTGATTTAGCGATATCTGCAATACCATGAGCGACACCAGAAATATTCAATGACGATTCGCGAGCAACACTGGCAACTTCAGTCGCAGATGTTTTAATTTCTTTTAAACCATCATTGGCATGTTTGATACGCTCGGCAGATTCAACAGCTGAGGTGGCAATAGAGTCAACTGACATGGTGATTGAATTTGATGCCTCGCTTTGTCTGGAGATCGCTTCTCCAATATAAATATTATTTTCAAGCACTTTCTTAATGACCTGACTTGTTTCTTGAATACTTTCAAAGGTGATATCAATATGATTTCGAATTTCTTTTAACAGTTTGCCAATCTGATTGTTTGCATCAGCAGTTTTACCGGCCAGATTCTTAACTTCTTCAGCAACAACCCCAAAACGAATACCGGCATCCCCCCCGCGAACCGCTTCAATAGTGGCATTCAAGGCCAATAGATTGGTTTGTGTGGAAATGGTGCTGATAATTTTAACTGCTCCCTGAATTGAATCAGAGGCTTTCTGTAATTTATTGAGTGCATCCAAGCTTTTATTAATTTGCTCATTGGCATCTTCCGCAATTTTAACTGTTTCAGATGAATTTTGTGAAACTGTTGCAAGATTACTGGACATTGTTTCAATGGATGAATTTAAGGTATTGATATCTGATGAAATTTTTTCAATATTGCTTGTAATTTCAGACATATTAATGGATGCCTGACTGGCTGATGTTGCCACTGTATCAATATTGGTGCTAAGTTTCGCAATTTTATCATTTGTATTGTTTACATTTGTTGAAATCTGTGATGTCGATTCAGCAATGGCGGTCACATAGTTGCCATTTTCTTCAGCGTTTTTAACCACAGCGTCAGCATCGCCACTCATATCTTCAGAGAATTCAAACAGTGATGACGACCCCAATTTCAAAGATTCAGACGCTTCTGCGAGATTGATTGCATTCTGACGAAAGGTGGATATGATTGCAGACAGATTTTTTCGAGTTGTTTCATAACCTCTTGCAATAACACCAATTTCATCGCCACGTTTGATATCTTTTTTGGGTAATGAAGCCAGCAAATTATTATTTCCCATTTCATGAATGCATGATGACACTCTCAAAATGGGTTTTGCCAATGAGCGACCAATAATCAGCGCAATGCCCAACATGAACATTGCACCAAAAAATGAAATAATCACTTGTGTCATTCCCACGCGATACAATTTTTCACGAGACATTTGTTCGTCAACCTTCAGTTGCTCAGCCGCTTCTTTTTTTAATAGATCAAGTTCAGTATTGACCATGGCATCAGTATAAATCACTTTCACCTGGCCAATTTTATTATTTTTATATATACAGTCCTGCATATCCACAAGGTATTGCCTGATCTTTGACTGATAGGGGAATCTGCCTGTAAAAAATTCAATTTTACCATTTTCCTTGCGCCAAATGGATGTAAAAATCTGACTCATTTCATCATAAACAATAATTCCCACAAGCCATTTTGGCTCCATAAAAACCTTTAACATATATTCTGCAGTCACCGGGTCCAGATCATACAGGCTGACAAGCACCGATTGCGCCATAATCCGGTTATAAGCCTGAACTGAAGTTTTCAGGGATTGGTACACATTTTTTTTTCTTTTTTCAATCATGGATTCGTACTGATTTTTTCGTGTTTCAATTACATTTTGAATCAGTGAATTTTGCTGATGTAAAAAGACAGATCCAATGATTACCAGGAGGCATATGAGTAAAAGACTAAAAAACATTGATATTTTACTGGCAATGCCAATATTCTGATAACGAATTTTTTGAATGATATGATCCTTAAAAACCATGTGTATAATTCCCTTATAAAATCAGATGATTAGAAAATAAATTAAACAATCGAATGATTATTAAATTGCAATTTTCGAGCCATTTATTATTTCAAATGATGCTTTACAATCACAATGATTTCGCTTGCATTTATAGAATTTTCATGTTTTTTATGATTATTCATACAATAAATCAAGGGATTGTTTAAATAAATATCAAATAATTAAATATCAAATAAACTATATTGATTCAATAATTTAAAACTAAACAATAATAACATGAACAAAAACAATAATGACAATAAATTTATGAAAAGGGCTCTAGATTGCGCATCCTCTGCTTTAGATCGAGGAGACTTTCCTGTGGGTTGCGTCATAACGTATCAGAATCATCTCGTCGCAACAGGTGAAAGAACAGACTCAATGGGCCAATTATCCGGTGAGTTGGATCATGCAGAGATACATGCGTTAAAAATGTTGAGCACAAACAATGACATGGAAACAATGGATAATAAGCAACTGACTTTATACTGCACTCTGGAGCCTTGTTTGATGTGTTTTGGCGCCATCTTGATCCATCGAATAACTCGAGTCGTTTATGCTTTTGAAGATGCTATGGGAGGTGGCACATCCTTGGATCGTTCTACTTTACCTCCATTATATGCTGAGTTGGATTTAGAAATTGTCTCGGGCGTATGTCGGCATGAAAGCTTAAATTTGTTTCAAAATTTCTTTAATTTTTCAAAAAATAAGTATTTAGCAGATAGCTACCTTGCAAATTATGTAATGAAACAAGCGGTTTGAGCGGGAAATGAAATGGTAATAATATGATATCTTTGTTGAAATTCAAAAAAATACAATAATTAAATATAAAAGCTTGACTTTTTATATATAATAGTGTATATACAAATCCTCTCATTAATCGGCAAATTAACGAGAGGATTTTTTTTCATCGAAACAGGCATGATTTGAGAGAAGTAGCGCTTACATGGCTTCTCTCAAATTTTTGCCAGCTTTGAACTTCACAACATTTGTTGCCTTAATTTTGATTTCTTCACCGGTACGCGGATTTCGGCCTTTGCGGGCTTTACGTTTTACCTTAGAAAAAGTACCAAATCCAACCAAAGTCAGCTTACCATCTTTTTTCTTCAATGCCTTGGTTACGCCATCCTGGAACGCATTTAATGCTTTACCAGCATCGGTTTTTGAAATTTCTGCTGTTTCTGCGATAAAATCGACTAATTCTGCCTTTGTCATAATGACCTCCTAATAAATAATTAATTAATAATATAAATGCAGGTTTTTTTACCTGCTTGTTGAAATGCAGGCCTTTTTACCTGCAAAAAAAATGAAACCATTGAATGGACGCTGTTCTACAAAAACTATAATGGCATGTCAACAATTTTCAATGTTTTAATTAAAATTTTTTTTTAAAAACCTTATGTATACTATTGTTCAAAAGTGTTAAAACTGTAAAATTAGTAATATCACAGCACCATTTTGAACATTCAAACATAACACTTGACACCAATGCCATCGCTTACAAGCCATTGATTTTTTTAGTAATTCTAAACATGCTATTCAAAATAGACAAACTGCTAATTCGTTCAACAAAGTATTTACACCATTATTTAGGACACTAAACAAATCAAATGAATATACATAATGATTTGTGATAATCGGGATGAGGAAAATGATGAAGGACGTTTTTTTGGGGAGGGGCCGATTTTTGTTTTTTTTTGTTGACCGGTTTTAAGAAACTGAATCATCAGTCATTTTTTTCATTTGGGAGGTATGCAGGTCATACCATAGAGATTCCAAATCACCCCTAGACTTTAAAGCTTCCTGAACAACGTCATGATGAAAATGAATGCCTTGATCTTTTTTTAGAATGTCAAATACTCGATCTTTGTTCATGGGCTCAATGCCTAAAACATTATTACCATCATATTTTGGATATTCTCGAACAGAGGTCAAGGCATCAAAAACATCCCCTACTGATAGAATACACGAAAAAAATGGAATTTCATCTTTTAAAAGTCCATAAGGGTAACCAGAGCCATCCACTTTTTCATGATGGCTTGAGGCAATGATTGGAACTGATTTGAGTGATTTTGGTAATGCAATTGGTTCAAGAATCCGAAGGGTCCATAATGAATGCTGTTGCATTGTTTGACGTTCCTCCTCATTAAACCTGCCTTTTTTGGTGAGCACTGCATCAGGAATTGCGATTTTACCAATATCATGTAAGAGGCCTGCGTATTTGATAATTTCCAAATCATCGTCCGAAAAACCCATCTTTTTCCCCAATAGAACGCTGTATTCAGTCACACGATTTGAATGACCTGCTGTGATCGGATGTCTGGCTTCGATTGCTGTTGACAAAGCTCTCACCATACTTTCAAAAGCAGTTTCCAGCGACTGCATGGATGAATTTATGACGCCAAGCATAATATTGAATGCTGTTGCCAACTTACCCAATTGAGGATCATCATGAACTGGCATTTCAAGCTCAAGATGACCGGCAGCGACAGAACGAATGGTATTGACGATTTCATCAATTAATGTGGATCGATATATATCTTTTTCAAGCAGTTCATTATACGTATTTTTCAAGCCTTCATACGTATTGGGCAATGAACACTTTTCTTGATAAGTACTTTTGAATGATTTTTTTTGTGAATTTTTCATTGACCGTGCTTGTTCTAATAGAGAGACAATCTCCCCACTCCCATTCAATTTGGGACCAAGATCGACACCGGTCTTTGCTGCAATGAGCACTCTTCTCGCTTGATTGACATAGCAACTATCATGATGCGCTTCCTGGCATTTCCCACAAAGACCTGCAACAGCTTTTAAAGCATCGTCCAGGCGTGCAGAGTCGTAGGTTGTAGAATCTTCAGGCAAGTAATCATGAATTTTTTGAACGATGACCTGTCGTAAATTCTTGATAAAATCAAGTAAAATATCGCTGGCCATACGCGCTAAAATAGGGTTTTCTTTGTTTTTTAACAATTTTTTTATCTTTAAATGTGCTTTGAATGCATCTTTATGACTGCCTACGGGCATTGAATTCTCCCTTATAATATAATATGATGTTACATAATTCTTGAGCACAATTCATGCCAAATTTCTTGGTTGCGACTACTATTGTGGAATTATACGAAATTATGGCTCCATTAAGGTGTAGTGTACTTTCGCTTCATATGTTTTTTTTGGTTACAGACACACCAGAATGAGGCTAATGTCTTTTACAGCAATTTTGGAGCAGACACCTAAAAATGCGAGCGGAAAAATTGTTGTGAAAGGCATTAGCCTCATTCTGGTGTGTTTATAACCAACCTCACTCAATTTTTTTCTATACCATTGGCCTCTTTGGCATAATAACAAACCATATCCATCCATATTCAAACATCGAAATATCATCGGCCGCCATAATGCCAGGAATCATCATCCTTGCTAATGCGGTGTCATAGCACCAAGTTATTCCACGACTTAAGCCTGGCTGGAGGGAGAAACTAAAGGCCGGGCTCGAAGCCCAAGGGACGATCCTCCTCTCCATCAGGTAAACGTATAACTGGTTTTAACGAAAGAAGAAACCTTTTGAGCAAAATAACTATATATTTTTCAAAGAGCAAATTATTAAAGAATAAAAAAAGTTATTATCAAAATTAACCATACAAGGGACGACAGATAATAGCCTGGGGTTTCAACCCCAGGCGGTCGAACATCTTCAGTTGGACGAACTTTTTTCTACCCTAAAACTTATGACCGCTTACTTACATTAAATACATCTTATTCATCTTCTCTGTGAAATGCGCGTAATCTTGGCTCAAAAATCGACGAAACAGTTGAAGCACAATATATTGTAAAGGTATTTTTCGAGCATTCCTAAGGTAAATATTTCTGGGTTCTTGTCTTTGATTGACTTTTTCACGTTTTCAACATATAATATATGAATTCAAGATTAATTATAAATCGGAGGTAATCTGAATGGATTATAAACAAACATTAAACCTTCCCAAAACCAAATTTCCGATGAAGGCGAATTTACCCAATAAAGAGCCGGAACATTTGAAAAATTGGGAAAACCTGAATCTATATGAGCGCTTGAGAGAACAATCCAAGAACAGAAAGCGGTTCATCTTGCACGACGGCCCCCCGTATGCCAATGGAAATATTCACATTGGTACTGCTCTGAACAAGATTTTAAAAGATATTATTGTCCGGTCTCGTCAGATGGCTGGATTTGATGCCATATATGTGCCTGGATGGGATTGTCATGGCTTGCCTATTGAGCATAACGTCGACAAAGAACTGGGAAAAAAGAAAAGAGAATTGAGCAAGGTCGCCATTCGGAAAAAATGCCGCGCCTATGCTGAAAAATATATCGATATTCAAAAAAATGAATTTAAACGTCTCGGTGTGCTGGGAGAATGGCAACAACCTTACCTGACCATGAATTATCGATTTGAGTCAATTATTGCAAAAGAATGTGGAAAATTCGCGCTAAATAATAGTTTATATCGTCGGAATAAACCGGTTCACTGGTGTTGCCAATGTCAAACTGCACTGGCAGAGGCTGAAATTGAATACGAGGATGAAAGTTCACCATCAATTTTTGTAAGATTTCATTGTGAATCAAGCTTGAGCGATATCCATGACAGTCTTGCCAATAAAAAGATTTCAATTGTGATCTGGACCACGACGCCCTGGACGATTCCTGCCAATATGGCCATTGCAGTTCATCCGGATTTTGAATACGTTGCTGTCTCTACAACTGATGATGAAATTCTCATTCTTGCAAAAGAGCTGGTTGATGATTGTATGCAAAAATTTGGTTATCAGAACTATCAAATTGTTTGCAGCCTTGCAGCGAGCGACCTGGAACATAAAAGCTGTAAACATCCATTTTATGATCGTTCCTCTGTCGTTATTATGGGGAAACATGTGACCCTTGATGCGGGCACAGGGTGTGTTCATACTGCACCAGGACATGGGCGTGAAGATTATGAATGTGCATTAAACTATGACCTGGATATTTTTTCACCGGTGAATGGTAAAGGGTGTTTTACTGATGAAAACCCCTTGTTTGAAGGTGAGTTTGTTTTTAAGTCCAATGATGCCATCATTTCAACCCTTGAAAAAAACAATGCACTTCTCGCAAAAGAACAAATCAAACACTCATATCCGCATTGCTGGCGATGTAAAAAACCGGTGATTTTTCGCTCTACACCCCAGTGGTTCATTTCTATGGAAAAAAATGATCTTCGCAAAAAGGCATTGACTGAAATTGATAATGTCCAATGGGTTCCGCATTGGGGCCGCGAAAGAATCTATGGCATGATAGAAAACCGCCCGGATTGGTGTGTTTCGCGCCAGCGAAGCTGGGGGGTTCCCATTGTGGTGTTTTATTGTAAAAAATGTGATGCGGTTGTGATTAATCAGGAAATTCTGGATCAGGTTGGAGATTTATTTGAAAAAAATGGCGCTGATATTTGGTTTGAAAACGATAATGAGAAGGTGTTTATTCCTGAATCCACAAAGTGCCCGGAATGTCAGCATGATCAGTTTACAAAAGGCATGGATATTTTAGATGTGTGGTTCGATTCGGGCGTCACCCATGCGGCTGTTCTTGAAGATAGAGATTATCTGGATTGGCCGGCAGATTTATATCTTGAAGGAAGTGATCAACATCGCGGATGGTTTCATAGTTCTTTGTTAACATCTGTTGGAACGCGCGGCAAAGCGCCTTATAAAGCAGTGTTAACGCATGGTTTTGTTGTGGATGAACGTGGCAAGAAAATGTCAAAATCGGTTGGAAATATTGTGCCGCCACAAAAAGTAATAAAAAAATATGGTGCGGAAATCCTTCGATTATGGGTCTCAGCTGCTGACTATCGTGATGATATTCGCATATCAGATAATATTCTCAAACAATTATCTGATGCTTATCGCAGAATTCGAAATACTTGTCGTTTTATTCTGGGGAATATTCATGATTATGTGCCATCAACAGATCGTGTGGCGTATTCAGACATGACCGAACTTGATCAATACATTATGCATCGCCTACAACAACTGACTCGGCGATGTCGCCGGGCGTATGATGAATACGAATTTCATACCATCTATCACAGCTTGAATAATTTCTGTACTTTGGAATTGTCCGCATTTTATTTGGATATTTTGAAAGATCGTTTGTATATCAATCCGGCAAAATCATTGTTGAGACGAAGTGCACAAACTGCCATGTTTGACATTTTGGATACCATGGTTCGCCTGATGGCCCCGATTTTAGCATTTACAGCAGAAGAAATTTCGAAGCAAATGCCAGATATAAATGAAGAAAACGATCAGAGTGTTCATATGCTGCTGTTTCCTGAGGTAGATGAACAAAAAATGAATCAATCATTGGCAGAACGATGGGATCAATTTATTTCGCTCAGAAGTGAAGTCTCCAAAGCCATTGAGTTGGCCAGAAACGAAAAAATTGTTGGTCATTCATTGGATGCGCATATCACAATCAGTGCACAGGATGATATTTATGATTTGCTGTCCAACCTGGATGATCTAAGAGCTTTATTTATTGTATCAAAAGTTTCAGTGGTAAACGATCAAATAGAAAATGCATACACAAGTGAAAATATCAATCATTTTCAAGTCAAGGTGAAAGCGGCTGATGGAAATAAATGCCAACGATGTTGGGTTTATGATGATTCAGTGGGCACAAACGATACATATCCTGATACATGCAAACGCTGCCAGGATATTTTACATGAAATAAACAGGACCTGATTGTGTCAAAATATCGAATATTAATCATTGTAAGCCTGATCATTATTATACTGGACCAGGTCACGAAATACCTGGTTCTGGTAAAAATACCCATGTATCATTCTATTGTGATCTTTGAAAATTTTTTCAATCTAACGCATATTCACAATACAGGTGGTGCGTTTGGATTTATGGCAAATCAAAGTCTGTTGGTTCGACAAATCTTATTTCATGGGGTATCGCTGATATCCCTTGGCGTCATTGTGTATTTTTATCATCAGGCACCGGCAAAATACCCATTCTTGTTAACAGCACTCAGCCTGATTTTTGGCGGTGCTATTGGAAATTTAATTGATCGATTTCGTATTGGTGAAGTTGTTGATTTTTTGGACTTTTACATTGGCAGTTATCATTGGCCGGCTTTTAATGTCGCAGATAGCGCTGTTTCGGTGGGGGTGACTGTTTTGATGTATTATATGATTGTTAAAAAAGTTCTTTAAGAAACGCTCTATAAATAAATGAGGATCTTATTATTAGAGCGTTTCTAAACCCGAAAGGATATCATGTTCCCTGTTTTATTTAAATTAGGCCCTTTGACCATCCATACCTATGGATTTTGTATTGCCTTGGGATTTCTTGCTGCCTTATCTTATGTATCAAAAGCTGCGCGTCGAAAACATATTAATTCTGAAATTATTATTGATTTGTGTTTCTATGCTTTGGTTTGTGGAATGATTGGTGGACGTTTGTTATACGTGATTTTAGAATGGGAGAACTTTGAAAATAATTGGCTAGAAATTTTTCGAATCTGGAATGGCGGGCTGGTTTTTTATGGTGGGTTTATCGCAGCGTTGATTTTTATCTGGCAATATATGAAAGTCAAACAATTGCCCATGCTGAAAACCCTTGATATCCTTGCCCCGGCGGTGGCATTGGGTCATGGGTTTGGTCGAATTGGTTGTTTTTTTGCCGGGTGCTGCTATGGTCGTATGTGTGATCTGCCTTGGGCGGTTTCTTTTACACACCCATTGACATTGGCGCTTCCTAATGTACCACTTCACCCAACACAATTATATTCATCCATAATGAATTTTACCTTATTTGGGTTTTTGGTTTGGTTATCCTCACGTAAGCCAAAAGAAGGAAGTATTGCGACAGCATATTTATGTCTTTATGGTATTGGACGTTTTAGTATTGAACTCTTTCGTGGAGACGATAGAGGGACATTCTGGTTTCATTTGTTATCACCGGCACAAGGCATTGGCCTATTCATGATTAGTGCCGGGTTATGTTTATATTTCTTCGTTGTTAAAAAGCAACCCACAAAGCGTCAGTAAGAAAGCCTTCATAAATACTATTGATTTTGTTTGAGCCATTTTCGAGGCACTGACTGGTTTGTGGAAGATTCACGTAATTCTTTAAATTTTAAGATCGTTGCATTTAATTTATCAGCCAATTCTTGCAGTTCGTCACCTTTTCTTAACACAACCAATGGGGGGGTTTCGCCATCGAGTAGTTGTTCCAACTTGTTTTCCATATTGTAAATTGGGCCGGCAATTTTATGCGTAAAAACAATACAACAGGCCATGATCAATATGATCAAAGGAATGCTGAAGTAAAACAATCGATAAAAAATCAACCCTTTCAGTTGATTGATCAGGGCTAAAGGTACAAAACCGGAAACAACAGGCCAAATTGTATGGTATACAAGAATACCAATAACAAGGCAAAAGCTGACTGTTAAAGCGATAAACTTAAACGTCAGCCTGAGTTGCATTTTTCGATTGATTAAATAATTTCGTGCTTTTCTTTTCATCAAACCTCCATTTTTTTTTGTTGTTTTTGAAAAGTATCATTTTTTGTTACTATTGGAATGTATCATTTTTTTTTCAAATTGCAAACTGAAATAATTGGCTTTTTCCAAAAAGGAGTATTATGAATTACATTCTGATTGATAAAGATACAATAAAGCGTCGTGTGCAAGATTTAGGCCGACAAATATCCAATGATTATTCTGACTGTGAAATTCATATGATTGTTCTTTTAAAGGGTTCATTTATTTTTGCATCAGATCTCATCCGAGAGTTAACCCCAAACGTACGTGTCGAATTCATGAAATTATCCAGCTATGATGGTCAGAATTCATCAGGTCAGATAAAAATTGATCAGGATTTGGATTGTGATATCCATAACAAGCATGTATTAATTGTTGAAGACATTGTGGATACAGGGTTGACATTAAATACATTACTCGATGTTTTACATCAACGAAAGCCCGCTTCAATTGAAATTTGTTCTTTTCTGGACAAACCCTCAAGGCGTGAAGCCCCTGTAAATGTAAAATATATAGGGTTTGCAATTGAAAATGTTTTTGTTGTTGGTTATGGTATGGATTATTGTCAGATGTGGCGACAATGTCCGGATATACGAGTGATTGATGATCACTAATGAATGCTCGGAAAATAAGTTCCTCAGTATTCAATATTTGTTGATTTGTTTCTGAACCATGATTACACTGAAGAAGATGAAATAAAGACACTTTATATTCATCTTCTTCAGTGTATCATGGTTCAAAAAGAGAATGAACTGTTGGCTACGTATATGCTTGAGGAACTAATTGTCAGAGCTTTCCTAAGGAATAAAGAAACTAATGGTTTCAGGTTTGTTTGCCAATTATGGATCAGGCGCATCTGGCACCATATCAATGAAGTGTTCAAAATATCCTGAGTATTTTTTCAATAATCAAGAAAATATCGTATTACTAGTAAAAAAAATTATTGTGAAGTTCTGGAATGCTTCACACAACGAAAGGATTGTAAAATGAAAAAGACCTTTTTAATTAAAAAAATGATGGCATTCGTTTTGATAATGGTTGTATATTGCCTACCTCTTTATGCTGAAACCCTGTCGCCTGAAAAGCAAAATCAACTGAATGCTTATTTTCAACAAGCATGGAAATTGCTGGGGCAGATGCACAAGGATGTCTCCAATCTTGATAAGGCGAGTGCAATTTATCAAAAAGCCCTCGCATTGGCACCGAATCATGCAAAAACATACTGGAAAGTTGCTGAAATTTCATTCAAAAAAGCACAGGAATTGGAACCCAGGGATAAGAAGGCCGCGAAAAAATTGTATGATCAGGCACTGGAAAACGCAAAAAAGGCGGTAAGTTTAAACCCCAATTCTGTGGGGGCAATATATTGGATGGGAACATGTGAAGCCAAACTTGCGGATCTTGCCGGCATTTTTAAGGCCATGAGTCTGGTCAAAAGTGCGAAAAAAAATTTTAAGAAATGTATTGAGTTGGACCCAAAGAATCGCTTTTCAATATTGTCAAGGGTGATTTTAGCGGTTCTGTATACCGAAACTCCCTGGCCAATGAGAGACCTGGGTGAGGCAGATAAATTAACAGCCAAAGCTGTGGAAATGGACCCCAACCTGACATTGGCATCTGTTAAGAGAGCGAGGGTGCACATTAAAAATAAAGACAAAGACCTTGCAAAAAAAGAGCTTCAACGATGTCTAAATATTAAAAAGCCCACTTATGTTTGGGATTCTGTTCTTTATGATTGGCCTGAAGCCAAAGAACTGATGAAACAGGTGAATTAATCCAATAAATATTTATTTGAAAAAATTCTCAGGATAACTTTCAAAAAATGAAGTAAAAAAATAACACATATTCACATTTTTTATTTTTTAAGGAGAGCTTACTGTGAAACGAATTGCCATTTATCCAGGTTCTTTTGATCCGGTGACCAATGGTCACCTGGATATCCTGGAAAGGGGCTTGTATATTTTTGATCATGTCATTATGGCGATACTGATTAATCCATCAAAAAAATCTTTTTTCTCTGTAGAAGAGCGAGTAGAAATGTTAAAAGAGACCACAAAAGAGATTGAAAATGTTGAAATAGATACCTTTGATGGCTTGCTTGTGGATTATGCGAAGGATTGCAATGCTGCTGCCATTTTGCGCGGCATGCGAGCGGTTTCTGATTTTGAATATGAGTTTCAGCTTGCATTAATGAATCGGCGTTTTAATCGTGATATTCAGACTGTCTTTTTGATGACAGGGTTGCGATGGATCTATACCAGCTCGTCAATTATTAAAGAAGCGGCTCGGTTTAATGGAGATATTTCTGGGATGGTGCCACCTTTTGTGGTAAAAAAAATCAAAGCGAAAATGAATGACATGAACTTGTAAACCTATTGGCGGAGTTTTGTCAGATATCATCCGCCAATGAAAATTAACTCATGGAATACGTCGAAGTATACTAAACATGGGCAAGTTTTCCGGCAGTAGAATGAACATCCCATGATTCGCAGTTTTTACCCGAGTATGATCGCTCAAGGTTAAAATATTTGGTAATACAATTTGGGTCAATTGTCCGGATGGCATCAACACTTCCAATGTTTCTCCTGCATGAATGGTGTTGCGTACATTGATGAGAACGTGTTCATTGTCGGCCGGGTCCATCACATTGCCAACAAAACGTGCAAAAGAGGTCGATTCTCTTTGGGAAATGGCATAGTCCTCAGGGGTGATGCCACCTTTCATGAATCCATAGGAATATCCACGATTGCTGATGCGATTGAGTAATTTCAATCCTTCTTCTTCTGTAAAGTGAATGCCATCAAGAAGTTGTCGATAGAACGCCACAGTTGATGCCACATAATGAATGGATTTCATTCGTCCTTCAATTTTTAAAGAGCGAACGTCCAATCGTTGTAATTCGTTCACAAAAGGAAATAAGGCCAATTCTTTGGTGTTCATCAAATAGGTACCGCGCTCATCTTCAAATACAGGAATATATTCATTGGGTCTTTTTTCTTCAACAAGACAATACTTCCAACGACATGGATGTGTACATTCGCCACGATTTGCTTTTCGACTGGCCAGATAATCGCTGATTGCGCATCGTCCGGAATATGAAAAGCATACAGCACCATGTATGAAAACTTCAGTCTCAATGGCATCGTCCTTGAGATTCGTTTGAATTTCAGCAATTTGTTTTAAAGAGAGCTCTCGTGCCAGATTGACACGTTTTGCACCCAATGCTGCATATGCCAAAACAGTTTGATAACTAACCGTGTTGGCTTGAGTACTGATATGAATAGGGGTACGAAGCTTTTGTTCTTTCAGTGCCCAGATAACCCCCGGATCAGACACAATAAACGCATCCACACCTATTTCCTCAAGTTGTCGGGCAGAATTAATCAAGTTATCGTATTCATGAGACCAGGGGTAAATATTTAGAGTGACATAGCCTTTTTTATGGTTTTTTTTTAAATATGACATGGCTGTGTCAACATCATCCATACTGAAATTCCCAGCATAGCTACGAAGCGAAAAAGCTTGTATTCCAAAATAAACAGCATCAGCGCCATATTGTACTGCCCATTTGAGTTTTTCAAGGGTGCCGGCAGGGGCAAGTAGCTCTGTCATTGTTAATTCTCCATCCAAAAAAATAGTTTATGTTCTTTTTTCATGACTCTTTCCATTCTAAATTTAACAAAAACGTTAAATAATCACAGATATTGTTAAAAGGAACATACTTTTTTTCGTGAAGTTCTTTTTTTGGAATTGTTTTAAAGATGGGACCCCCGACCAGTACGCACATTTTTTCAGGAATTTTGGGGATAATTGTATTTAAGACTGATTCAGTATCAAATTGGAGGATGGTCATGCCCAGAAAATCTGCATGTTGTTTTTGACATCTTTCAATAATTGTTTCTTTGGATTGCATTAAACCCAATGAAATGATATCAATACCTGCTAAACAACTGAATAAATGAATCATTTTTAACCCTTGACCAATGGCATCATCTATTGTTGCTGTCATCATTATTGGGGTTATATCCCACAACCCATTGATATTGTTTTGGGTTTTCCATTCCAGTAGTGTTTCACCGATTGTATAAATTTGTGTCCATGAAGTTGTCGGATCATTTTGCCAGGTATTGACAAATTCAGATATAATTTTGCGAAGCTTTAATCTGTCATGATTATCCTGTTTGAACTGATACAGACATTGTTGACAGATACAGGATTTTCCATTTAATGCATCTGGAACGATTTCAAAAATGGCCTTTGGAAATGTTTCATATGCACACCAACATCTGTTGAGCTCAATACCATTGATAACTTCTTTTTTTCCACATCGGTTTGGGTTTCCACAAATGGGGCAATGTTTTTCTGATATCTCTGAAGGGGAGGAGCAATGGGTTGAACCTGTTTTAAGGAGGCCCATTACTTTAAAATCTCCCATCAACGATATTGAGTAGGTTTTTTCGAATCATTTTTGAGCATACACTATTCAATTGGCGCGTCATTTGTTTTTGTTCTTTCTTTTCCAAACATTTAAACTCATGTTCATGGTCTTTGAAAAAATCGGTCAGAACATCTTGCGAAAATGTCGCCATTAATTTTCCAAAATCTGCTTTTTGTATTTCCCCAATTTTTGAAATAACATTTCTTAAACGATTTTGAGTGGCATAGCTTTCTAATTTTCCCCATATATCATTGGCCTCATCAGATAAGACAAGCTTGGCTTTTTGAGGTCGTTTTTTTTGTTTGGCTTTTTCAGCCCATTTTTCATTTTTATTCTTTAAAATGAGCCGGTTACCATTACCCAGGAATTTAGGGGTCACCGGTTTAATGACAATCCCTTCGCAGCAATTATCCGGAATTTCGGGTAAGCCAATCCAATCTGATATTTTGGATTGAAACTTATTGGGATAAGCCAGGCATTCCTGCAAGGTGCCGCGAAAAATTGTTTTTGCATATAAAAAACCAGATTGATCCATATATTTGGAAAATGTATCAATATCTTGCAGCCTGGCATCAAGTGACATGTCTATTGCATAGAAATCATTGTGAGGGGAATAAAAAATTCCTTTTTGAATGCGTGTGGCAGAGGTGTTTTTTTCAACTTCTTTGTGTGGGTAAGTCCCACCAATTAATTCTCCATAAACAGCGAGGATGGAAAAGTCTATTCCTTCAGATTTTAAGGTATCATAAAGGCCGATGACATAGGGCTTGTATTTTTCTGCAACACTTTCATAATCATAAAAATTATCCTTGATAAAACTTGAACGTTTGGCAGCTTTAATTTCTGTGCCATCATACCAGAAAGAAAGATTTGCGCCATGCGCTTTTTCCTGAACCACGAATTCTTCGGAATCAAAGCCATGCTCGGTGATGGTCTCTAAAATTTTTTTTCGATAACTGTTTTCAATTTCTGGATATTTAATAAATTTCATTGCTGCCTCCATTATTTATTTAGTGTTATTCATTTGCAGGCGACGATCTGACGATCTCAAGAAAAAGGCCAAGAAAGTAATTGTTCCCAACTATTTGGCCATGAGAATATTTCAATTGCGGATTGTTTACATAATAATTAAAAAAAACTTGGTATATCAAATGATTTGCTAAGGTTAATTTTTATAAGTTTTTATCTTATAATTGTTCTTTGGTTATTTGTTTTTCTGAATCAGAATTTTCATCAGCTTTGGACTTAGCTCTTGGCTTTCTTTTTTTTAAACATTTTTTATCACTTCTAGAAAATGCACATAGCTTTGGGTTGTAATACTCCTTACAGTTCATTGGGTTGTACAATGGACATTCAGGATTTTTTTCAGACATTTTTATATTCCCTCCTGATTTGGATAACGTCAATAAAATATGAATACAAACACTCGGTAAATAATATTTAGATATCATAACAAGAATCAAAAAATATGTCAAGGCTATTCGATTAAGGCTTTGATCAACCTTAATGTATAAAATGTTTTGAGCCTATGCGTCCATAATTCTCTTTTTTTTATTGCTCTAATTAATAAGGAAAGCTCTGAAAATAAGTTCCTCATTATTCAATATTTGTTGATTCGTTTCTGAACCATGATTACACTGAAAAAGATGAATAGGATGAATTTAAAGTGTCTTTATTTCATCTTATTCAGTGTAATCATGGTTCAAAAAACAGAATGAGCATTTTGGTCCATATATGCTTAATATTTAATTCAATCATTTTGAAATGGGGTTTTTCTTTTTCGAACGTTCCTAAGTAAGCGGTCATAAGTTTTCGGGTATAAAAAAGTATTCGCCGAGTATGAAAAAAAAATACCTCAAAAACTTATCTTCTTCAGTGTAATCATGGTTCAAAAACGAAAATGAACGAACAAAGACATGAATCGATCATTCCGCCTGATAGTATTTAAATCCATCGATCCCAAGCATTTTAATAGAATTTTTACCTTCAGGTATTTTATTCATTTGAATAAAAGCATCCTGCAATTCATTGTTTGCTGGCTGATTTAAAACAGCACAAATCATCAATGGAGAATTCACTTTTTTCCCGATACTGCAAAGTTTATTGTATAGGGGCGGGTTAATATTTAAAAGCATATTAAAAGAATGGACTGTTGATAATGCATACGTTGTCATACCAAAGCCTACAGCCATTAGTGCATCAATATCTTTTGGCACACGAAGTATCTTAAAATGATGATCACTGTTGTTATCAACAAGTATTTTATTGAGTAATGCCTTTGAATGAACGTTGCTCATCGATGAGGCTACACGGCCATTTGTGATGACAAGTTGTTTTTCATTGCCTTGCGTGATTTTTTTAACTAGTATTATTTGCTGCGTTTCAACACCTTTTCTGTGAGCGATCAAGATAGGTTTTAACGATAATTCTTGCTGAAGATGATAAAAGTACCAGCTTGATACAATCAGCATACAATATTGCTTCTTTTTTAACTGGCTTTCAAAAATGTTTTTATTATCAAAGGGCTGAAATGTATAATTGCCTATTTTTCCAAAATATCTATCAAATTCTATCTTTAGTTGCTTATAATTGTTAATATTTGTATCGGAGTTGTAAAAAAGAATCTGTTCGCAGGTTTCCGAATGGAGAAAACCTGTATTAAAAATCATATAAATGAAGCTTAATATAAATAGATAAAATATGTGGTTATTTGTACTCATCTTTTTATAATATAGTCACTGTAAATGTTTAAGTGATTACCTTAACAATATTTTCAATCAATTGATCCATAGTATCAAAATTCTTTAAAACATATCCATCAGCACCCTCAATAATATCCATGGTATCAGCAGAAATGGCAATAATCGGTATTCTCTTGGAATTATTGTTCTTTTTTTCTATTTCTCTAATCTTTCGAATCGCTTCATCGCCATTCATATCAGGCATGTTAATATCCATCAGAATTAAATCAACAGGATGGCTTTGAAATGCGTCAATCGCTTCCAGGCCATTTTGCGCAAATATTGTTTCCCATTGGGTTTTTGATTGAATAGCCTGTCTAAGAAGTAATCGATTCGTTTCTGCATCATCAGCAAGTAAAACTGTTAATTTCTGATGATAAATAGAATTATTTATTTCTGTCACCTGGTTTGAAATTTTTTTATTATCACTAATTTCGTGAGATTCTGATGCTTTCAATGTAACGATAATGGTCGTTCCAAAGGTGGGTGATGTTTGAAAAGTGATATCACCTTCGTGAATCCGTGCCAATAATTTTGCACTATACGTCCCCAGTCCTGATCCATTCGATTTTCCACTGCTTATATATTTGTCAAAAAAATTGGATCGAATATTTTCAGGGATTTCACCCTGATTATTGATATGAATTTCTATTTGTTTCTCTTTTCTAAAAATCTGGATTGTGATTGTTTCATTTTTGGGAGATGCTTCAATGGCGTTTTTCATTAAATTGCCAAAAAGATTGTTTAATAAAAGTTTTTCTCCCCGAACAAAACAAGTCATATCTGAGCCTTCTTGAAAAGCAGCATTATCATATATATAATCAATACTTAGCTCTTTTTCTTTCATCATGCTCAAGACTTCAACTTTCAATTGTAAAAGAATCGATATTAAATCACAGTCAACTGCCTGTAATTGATACGTTCCCAATTCCATTTTATTCATATTTAGTGAGTTTTCAATTAATTGAATAGAATTCTTTGCCAGCTCATTAATCTTTTCAATATGTTGAATACTCGTTTCATTGATTGTTGCGTTTTCTATAATTAAATTCGACAACCCAATGATACCATTTAATGGTGATTTAATATCATGTCGAATCACTTTTTCTACATCTTCTCGAATTTTTTCAGCAAGTTTTCTTTCAGAAATATCTCTTCCAAATCCCCAAATTCCAACAGGTTGATAATTATTATTTTTTCGAAGCCACGCATGAATCGCAACAGGTATCGATGATCCTGATTTGTGACGAATACAGATCTCTCTTTCATGACCGAAGCCTTTTTTCTTGATATCATGAATGGTCTGTTGTATTGAATGAATGTATTCCTTTTCAATCAAATCATCCAATTTCATTTTTCTTAACTGTTTTGCAGAATAACCGGTCAGACTCGAAAAAGCAAAATTGGTGTTTTCAAATTTATGATCCAAAGCAATATAAAAAATGCCATCCTTGCTGGAATTAAAAAGACCTTTGTACTTTTCTTCACTAATCTTTAATTCCATCGTTCTTTCTTCAACAGTGGTCTCCAGTTTTTTGTTATAATTTTTTAATCGCTTAATCAGTGACTGTAAATTCGAGGCCATTATAGAAAAAGATCGTTGCAATATTGCAATCTCATCATTGCTTGACGGTTTATGTATTTGTACTGAAAAGTCACCTTTGGATATCAATTCTGCTGATTGGGTCAAGTTGATAATTTTTTTTGTGACATGCCTGCATATATAGTAAACCACCATAAAAGAAATGCTCATAAATATCATCGCATTGATCAGTGTTCGTTTGATAATTAAATAGAGTTCGTATTGAATTTGCTTTTTGACGACTTCAATTTCATTGGTTAATGGATGTAAATTTAAAACGAGTCTTAAATGCCCCCAGGGTTTTGTACTAAACTGAACTGGGCTGACAATTTCAATATAACGCTGTTGATTGTTAATCACATTAAGCCCTTTTAATTTCGAAGCTTGTATTGAAATATCATCTTCAAGTATCGCATTCAGGAGTTTTGGATTGTCTGAGTTTAAAAAAGCTGTTCTATCCTTATCCATTAATATTGCAGATTTTAATGAATCATTGGTTTCAACCGCTGTATTTATTGATTCAACCGCTCCGGAAATATTGAATACAGCCATGTCTTTTTCCACATTAATAATGATGTTTTTAAGTAGTATTTTGCCGGTTAAGATAAGGTTTTCGCGCATTTCATTTATATGACTTTCTAGTGTCCGATTCAGGATTTTTTGTTGTGCAGTAATATGGGTCGAGGTCAATAAAATGATCAGTCCAATCATCAGGGCAGTAATAATAAACATTAATTTCCATTTGATACTGATTTTTGAAACTTTATTGTTGATAAAAGAAAAATTCATACGACCTTACTCTTTAATATGATTGATTAATCCAAAGGCATCTTGATTGATTGTCAAATGATATTTTTTTACCTGAGACATATTGACTGAAATATAGGAACCTGCTGGATACTGAATTTTGTTGGTAAGTATTTTGTCAGACAATAAATCGGTGGCAATTGATGCAGCCTGTCTTCCAATTGTGGGCAAATCTGTTGACACAGTGAGTGTAATGCCGCGCTCTATAAACAAGGAGTTGTATGAAAAGATTGGCACATGATATTTATCGCATAAATATGTAATTTCATAAAAATGCTTTTGATTCCGCATGACAACAGGATCTGATATTAACCAAAACACCTTGATTTTTTTTAACAGATTTATCATGGTTGGATAAAAAGCACTGCGCTTAGAAATTGCTTGCGCAAAAATATTTATTTTTATGCTTTTTGCATGTGACTTAAGTTCTTCAACCCACTCCTGATTGTATTTTTGTGAATATATAATACCAATATCATTGATATCGGGAACAAATAAACGAAACAACGTTAACAGCATCTCTGAACTAAATTCATTTGTTACACCAAATATTTGTCTTGATTGTTCGGGCGATATGATGCGTTGCCAGTTTATGATTGATGAAAAAACGATGTTTTTATCTTTATGATATGGAAATGCATCTTTACAGGCCTTTGATCCAACGCAATAAATGAGTTTATGGTTTGCTTTTGAAAAAATTGATTGAAGCTTCTTTGCTGTAATATGAGCAGATGAAAGATCATATTCTTTTATGGGGGTAGAAATATTTTGGCGAAAATGCTCAATAACAATATCATATTTTGCAACGCCTTGACGTGTATTCAAAATAAGCACAGTATCTTGATCTGCACAAATATTGCATGTGGGGATCATATGAAGCCCAAAGGCAAGAATAAAAATGATTGCAATACGTTTCATACAGGTTTTCTTTAAAATAATGAATAAAAAAACTGGCATTTAGATATCAGTATTTTGTAATTTACCCTTTTTATATATCAGTTTCATTGACTATTCAAGATTTATATTGATTAAATGAACCAGATTATATTATGTTTGTCAGAAAATGATCAGGCATCGCTCTTGGCGTTTGTGTATAATATAAGAATCATGAATTTTTTTCAGGAAAAAATATGCTACTCTCTCATATAAAAAATTTTATATTCTTTGTTTTGATATTTATTCAATGTGACCCATGTCATGCAAGTGATTTTAGCCAGAAAGATAATCAATCTGATTTTCATTTATTGAATGAGGAGTTTAAGGATGAATTTGAATGGCTTTATGCAGAAACCTTGGTGTATTCGGTCAATAAATATCCTGAAAATCTTTTTCAGATACCTGCTGCGGTTTACAAAATCAATTCAGAGGACATTAGCCGGTTAGGCGCGTTGACCATTCCGGATCTTTTGCGATGGTCTCCTGGAACATATGTTGCGCAATTCAATACAGCAGATTGGTCTGTTGCAGTGAGAGGAGTTTCGGATGAACTGGTCAATAATTTACTTGTGTTGATGGATGGGCGAACGCTTTATACACCCATCTTTAGTGGTGTTTTTTGGAATTATGTGGATATGATTGTTGAAGATATTGATTCAATTGAAGTCATTCGAGGGCCAGGAGGCACAATCTGGGGAGCGAATGCGGTAAATGGTGTCATTAATATTCTTTCAAAAAAAGCGCAAGAAACACAAGGGATGTTTGTGTCATATAATGCTTCATCCAGACAAGTAGAAACAGTTTTAAGATACGGCGGTTCTCTTGATTCACAAAGGTATTATAAAGTATGGATGAAGGCGTTTAAAAAAGAAAAGCATATAGGCACTGGTGCTCGTAATCATTTGCCAGATCAGAACAACTGGCAATCTCTGCGCGGTGGTTTTCGATTTGACTGGGATCATTCTGACACCTTTATGTTATTGGAAGGCAGTCTTCTTGAAGAAAATATGATGGAAGATTTTTATGGCTTGAATTATGATGCACGCTTTCGTGAAAGATACATCATGACTAAAATTGAAAAGTATTTTGAAAATCTTTCCAGCATGCAACTCACTGCATATTACAATCATATGGTTAGAAATACAATGCTATATGAAGTTGAAAAAGAAGATCGTTTTGACATTGACTTTCAGCATATCTATCATATCAATCCATACAACAGGTTTACCTGGGGGCTGGGATATCGCTATATGACAGATCGCATCAATCCGGACCGTTTTTTTTCTTTTAGCCGGTCATCCTGGTCGCGAAGTAAGACATCGGGATTTATTCAGCATAAGTGGTCACTTGTTCCAGATTATTTCATTATCACGATCGGATCCAAATTGGAATATAATGAATTTACTGGCTTTGAAAAACAACCGGGTTTAAAAATGCTATGGTTACCTGCAAATGAACATGCAGTATGGGCTTCAGTATCAAAATCTATTAGAACACCGGCAAGAATTGACTTAAATGCGGATATGCGAAGGCCTTCTTCATGGACAAGAGGAAATCCTGACTTGGACAGTGAAGAACTGACCTCTTATGAACTGGGATACCGCACAGAGGCCATTAAAAATATTCATATGGATATTTCTGTATTTTATAATGAATACGAGAAGTTGAGACGGATGGCCAGCGAAGATGGCTTTAACATTATTCCTGATAATCAAATGAATGGTGAAACTTATGGCTTTGAGTTTGTTTTTAATTGGGATGTCATAAAGAATGCGCCATATATCAATTCATGGACATTAGGCAATTCCTGGTCATTTATTCGATTAAATATGCATCTACTGGACAACAAGATGTCAACCACTGACAAAGTGCGTGAGGGGTATTATCCCCGCAATATGGTTTCCTGCTTTTCAAAAATGGATATTACAGACGAATTACAATTAGATATTGCCTTAAAATATGTTGAAGCGCTTCGTTCATTAGAAACTCCAACATACATTAAGACGGATGTTCGTTTGAACTATAAACTCTCAGAGCATATTCAATGCCAATTAATCGGACAAAATATTCAAGACCCTGCGCATCCAGAGTCTTTGCCCTATGAAATAAGAAGACAACTATTCGGAAAAGTTGTATATCAGTATTAAATACAACGCCATAGCAAATATTCGCACCTTATGCATTCCCCGCCATACCTTGTAATGTCAATCTTGCTATATCATCATCCCGAAAACTTTCAACCTGCCTATCTGCTTGATGTTTTATTCTTGAACAGTCAAAAAGTATAAATGGGGAACTTCTTTTTAGAGCTTTCCTATCCAGGAAAAAATCCCCGAATGAAATGTAAATATAGAAAAACGCTTGACTTGATCTTTACATATTTCTGGCGGTGTTGTTAATACAGAAGATAATCCCCCATCCTTTTTAATATATAAACCTGTTATTGGGTGCCGATCATTATCATCATGATAAGGTATCGATATTTTTACAGGCTGATTCAGTTTTTTGTTCTTGTCCAGTCGAATTTCAAAGATA
>Ga0272440_1000232_pt1 | contig 46775 bp, 41 predicted proteins | sample SSMMMBAug17_FD_192440 | JGI IMG/M metagenome (GOLD analysis project Ga0272440, IMG submission 192440) | Marine sediment archaeal communities from Little Sippewissett salt marsh, Falmouth, MA, United States - SSM-MMB-Aug17 | ecosystem: Environmental > Aquatic > Marine > Wetlands > Sediment ...
ATGCTTGAATTGATTATTTTAGGTGTATTTGTTGGTATGCTTTCAGGTTTTTTTGGCATTGGTGGCGGGACAATATTAGTACCACTGTTACTCTTGCTTGGCTATGACATAAAAACTGCCATAGGTATCTCTGTTATACAGATGGTTTTTAGCTCCCTTTTTGGTAGTTACCTGAACCAAAAAAAAGGGACGCTTAATGTCAGTATGGTACTTTTCATAGGCCTTGGAGGTTTTGTCGGAGGTCTCTTTAGCGGGTACTTAGCAGCAGTTTTTAGTGAGTTTGTTTTGGAACTTATATTTTTGGGTTTTGCTAGCTTTGCTCTAAGTCGTGTTTTTGCAGCTAAACCTCATGAACTTGAACCAAAAAATCCACCAAAACTCCTCCTTTTTGGAGTGGGGGTTCCTTTAGGCGCTTTAAGTATGACGATAGGTGTTGGAGGAAGTATATTACTTGTACCAATTTTAGTTGCTTTTTTACATGTACCCCTAAAACAGGCGACATCTGCTGGGCTATTTTTTGTTGTTTTTTCATCTATTTCAGGGTTTATATCGCATTATGTAAGCTCTACAATGGATCTAAAAAGTGGTGTTATTATTGGTCTTGCATCGCTTTTAGGTGTTTATGCTGGAATAATGTTAAAAGATGCTGTAGATGCAAAACTACAAAGAAAGCTACTTGTTGGTTTTTACCTGCTTGTAGTACTATACCTAGCTAAAAGAGTATTTTTATAAATGAGGGAATATTGTGAACAATAAAGATCAAATCACTATAACAGGTGCACGCGAGAATAATCTTAAAAATATCAATTTGACTATTCCAAAAAATGAGCTTGTCGTTATGACGGGTCTGAGTGGAAGCGGAAAATCCACACTCGCTTTTGACACACTCTATGCAGAGGGCCAGCGACGTTATATGGAATCACTTTCATCTTATGCACGACAGTTTTTAGATAGAGTTGGTAAGCCAAAAGTAGATAAGATTGAAGGGCTTACTCCCGCTATTGCTATTGATCAAAAAACAACCTCAAAAAATCCTCGCTCAACCGTTGGAACCATAACAGAGATATATGACTATCTTAGACTTCTTTATGCACGTGTTGGAGTTCAGCATTGTCATCAGTGTGGTAAAGTGATATCCCAAATGTCAGCTTCAGACATCATCGCTGAAGTACTCAAACTCCCTGAGGGTGCAAAACTCGTTATGATGGCTCCCTTAGTAAAAGAGAACAAAGGGAGCTATGCTGATCTTTTAGAGTCTTTAGTACACAAGGGTTACGTAAGAGCTATGATAGATGGTGTAATGGTGCGTTTGGATGATGATATTGAGCTAGCAAAGAGTAAAAAACATACTATTAAAGTTGTTATAGATAGAGTTGTGGTTAATGAAGAGAATAAAGAACGTATCGCATCTGATGTTGAAAAGGCACTCAAAGAGTCATATGGTGAGCTTGAAATTGACATACTAAATCATGAAGAGCTTGATTGTAAAGGGCATATGCACTACTCAGAGCATAATGCCTGTTTTGATTGTAAAATTAGTTTTGAACCACTTGAACCACTTTCATTTTCTTTCAATTCTCCAAAGGGTGCTTGTAGTGAGTGTGATGGACTTGGACTTCGCTATGCACTTGACCAAGAGAAAATTATTGATTCTGATTTGAGTATAGAAAAGGGGGCGGTAAAAATTGTATATGGTTTTAATAAAGGCTACTATTTTACCTTTTTAAAAGGCTTCTGTGAACATAACAAGATTGATATTACCGTGCCATATTCAGAGTTAGAGGAGTACCAGAAAAAGGCGATTTTACATGGAAATGTAGATGAAGTTGAATTTATGTGGAAAAACCATAAAGTTAAAAGACTCTTTCCTGGAATAATTCGTATCGCTTATGATATGTTTAAAGATGAAAAAGAGCTTTCAGATTACATGAGTGAAAAGGTGTGTAGTGTTTGTGGCTCACACAGGCTCAAACGTGAGTCCTTGGCTGTAAAAGTAGGGCAGCGTGGTATTGCAGATATGCTTGATATGCCAATTAGTAAAACTTACCAATGGTTCTCTGATGATGAAAACTTTGCCTATCTTGACAAACAGAACCAAAAGATAGCAGCACCTATTTTAAATGAGATACGTGAGCGTCTTTACTTTTTACATGATGTGGGCTTGGGCTATATTACTTTAGGACGTGATGCAAGAACTATAAGTGGTGGTGAAGCGCAGAGAATTCGGATCGCTTCACAGATAGGAAGCGGGCTTACGGGTGTTATGTATGTTCTTGATGAACCAAGTATCGGACTGCATGAAAGAGATACACTGAAGTTAATTAGAACCTTACGTAGCCTACAAGAAAAAGGTAACAGTGTTATTGTTGTAGAGCATGACAAAGAGACCATAGAAAACGCAGACTATATCGTAGATATTGGAAGTGGTGCAGGAAAATTTGGAGGTGAGGTGGTCTTTAGTGGCAGACTCAATGAGCTAAAAAAAGCCAAAACACTTACAGCAGATTATCTCTATGGGCGTAAAAAAATAGAGTATTTTTACAGACGCCCACAGGAGAAGTATATTGAGGTCAAAAACGTTACACTTAACAACATAAAAGATCTTAGTGTCAAAATTCCTCTTAATAATTTTGTCTGTATAACAGGTGTGAGTGGAAGTGGTAAGAGCTCATTAATGTTACAGACCTTACTGCCAACAGCTAGAGAGCTACTTAATCATGCACGAAAAGTTAACAAAGTAGCAGGTGTAGAGATTAATGGATTAGAGCATGTTGACAAGGTTATTTATCTCGATCAAAGCCCTATAGGCAGAACTCCGCGTTCAAATCCAGCTACCTATACAGGAGTCATGGATGAGATACGTAATCTATTTGCACAGACAAAAGAGTCACAAATCCGAGGTTATACTGCATCACGTTTTAGCTTTAACGTTAAAGGTGGCCGCTGTGAGAAGTGTCAAGGTGAGGGTGAGATAAAGATTGAGATGCACTTTTTACCAGATATTATGGTTAAGTGTGACTCTTGTAATGGTACACGCTACAATCTTCAGACACTCGAAGTACTCTACAAGGGCAAAACTATCTCAGATGTTTTAAATATGTCAGTTGATGAAGCCTATGAGTTTTTTGCTCCCATACCAAAAATCAATCTTAAACTTAAAACCCTTGTAGATGTAGGACTAGGTTACATTACACTTGGACAAAATGCAGTCACACTCTCAGGGGGAGAAGCGCAACGTATTAAGCTTGCTAAAGAGCTTAGCCGTAAGGACACAGGACAAACGCTTTACATTTTAGATGAGCCAACTACAGGTCTACATTTTGCAGATGTAGATAGACTCACAGGAGTTCTTCATAGATTTGTTGAGCTTGGAAACTCTATGCTCATTATAGAGCATAACCTTGACATGATAAAAAATGCTGACTGGATTATAGATATGGGACCTGAAGGTGGAAGCGGTGGTGGACTTGTCATTGCTGAGGGAACACCAGAAGATTTAGCAAAAACATATGAAAAGAGTGGCTCACATACGGGTGAGTATCTAAAAAAAGAGCTGGCACTACATAACTAAACTATCTACATACTCCCTTCTAGTTCGTCTCGTTCCCAAGCTCCAGCTTGGGAATATCTATTAGAATTATCGATACGAAAGTGTTAGAGACTTTGCAACAAATCTGCAACATATTACTAATACAATATTAATACTCTGCATTATTAAGAGTGTTTTGTAATGAAGTTGCAAAAATAGAAATGAGACTATACGTTTAAGGAATTTTTATGTTGCCACAAAATTTAAAAGTTAATTCACCTATTGTCCTAACCAAACTTGTTTCGCCCCGTACTCTTGCTATTTTGATAGATAAACAAAATCATCTGCTTTTACGAATGTTAGACTGTACAACGCAAACTCCAATAAAGACGTACAAAAAAAAATTTAGTAACTTACAAGAATCTCAATATTACATTGTTGATAATTTTTTGGCTTCATATGATGCCAAAAAAGAAGAAATTGAAATTATGGAGTTAAGTAGTGCTAAACTCTATTCCACTAGTACTCAGCGTTACCATAAGGACATATCCGTTACATCTTTACATCTAAGTGAAAATGGAATGTATTGCATAACAGGTGATGCTAATGGAAAAATAAACATATGGAATCCTAAAAACCATGAGCCGGAGTACACTTTTAGTGAATATGAGTCTTGCGTTGTTACTTTGAACATCGATAAGAATAATCTTAAGTTAATTAGTGGAAGAGCTGATGGAAGTGTAATTTTGTATAGACTAGATCAAGAGCAAAATCCTATGCTTTTAATGAAGCACGAAAATGAGATAAAGAAAATATTTTTTATAGATGAACTGATTGTATCTGTTGACTCAGGAGGAAGAGTAAATATTTATGACTTAGTCACTCATAGTATTATTAAGAGTACAGAGTTTAAGGCAGGTGTTAAGGATATGACTTTAGCCTACAACAGTTGTTCTGTAATTATACGTACTTCTGATAATAAAATATTACTAGTCAATCTCGATACAATAGATAAAGAAGCCTTAGAAATAGATGAAACAACTTTTGATGCAAACTCTATGGCATTTGACGATGTATCTCAAAGATTAATTCTCTCAACAAATAATGGGGATTTGTTGTTTTATGACTTAGATAAGGAGCAAAATGTTCTTTCATACATTAAAGTAGCGTACTCGCAAAGTGTTCAAACAGCTATAGAGCAAGAGAGTGCTCAAGAAGTGCCTAAAAAAAAGTTTACTTTTTTAAGTGTTGATGATAGTAAATCAATTAGAAACGTCATTGTTAAAGCTATTCATATTGGATTTCCAGGTACAGAAGTTTTAGAGGCTGTTGATGGTGCAGAAGCTCTTAATATGATTCATGAACACGATATTGATTGTGTAATACTTGATTGGAATATGCCTAAGTTAAATGGTGAAGAGGTTTTAAAATATATCAGGGTTTTTCATAAGTTTGATAAGATTAAAATTATTATGGCAACCACAGAAGCTGAGCGTACTAAGGTTCTTAATGCTATAAAAAGTGGGGCTGATGGCTATATTGTCAAGCCTTTTAATCCTGAAACTTTCTTTAGTAAAGTTTCCAAATTTATTATGCTTGAAAGTGAAATGCAAACAGAAGCCATGTCGTAAAAAACGCAATGATAGTTCCATAGCCAACTATTGCAGAACTCAGTCTTGGGGCTAATCCTGCCATAGCTGCTAGGGCTCCGGCTGTAATCATGGGACCCATGGCAGACTCTAGAATAGAGACATCTGCTGCAAGACTTCTCCATCCAAAAAGCCATACAAGAGCAAATGCCACTAGAGGTGCTAAAACTATTTTGACACCCAGGGCGGTAAAAAATGGTGCTATATCTTTTCGTTCTAGCTTTAAACGCAGGGAGAGCCCGACACTCACAAGTGCGAGAGGGACAATGGTATTTGCAAGTGTTTCAAGGGTATGTAAGATAGCTGGATGAAACGCCACACCTACAAAAGGGAGTGAGAGCACTAATGCCACAAGCGGCGGAAAGGTGATGATTTTTTTGAAAATCGCCCTTGCGTTTATAGTGGTGTGATTTGTGTAGTAAATGCTCACAAAAGTGGCATAGGTAGAGAGTGCTATAAAAGAGCCGAGCTGATCATAGATGAGCACATAAGGGAGTGCCGTCTCACCTAGATAGACTTGCACAAGCGGAATTCCTACAAACGATGTATTTCCCAAAACGCCAACAAGCATAAGTGCTCCAGTCACTTCGCGAGAGAAATGCAGTAATTTAGAAAACAATAGTATAAAAAGAGCACTCACACCCATCACAATCCAAGCCACAATTACAGGAATCAAAAGTTCTGCAGAAAACTCCAAACGCGGGATTTGTAAAAATATCATCGCAGGTAGAGCTATAGTGATGATGAACTGATTGAGTACTATGGGAGCATTTTGGGTAAAGATTTCTGTTTTACTCAGCATATATCCAAACGCCAAACAAGCAAAGATAAGAAGAAAATTTTCCATAGTGACACTGCTCCTCTAAAAGCCGCAATTATACTCAAAAAAATCTCCTCATATCCTCTTAAGCTCATCACAATATAATCACTCAAATTTTACTGAGGAGCAAGATATGAACGATTTTACATACTACAACCCAACAAAAATAGAGTTTGGACGAGGTAAAGAGAACAATATAGGTCGCTATATAAAAGAGAGTGGGATTACAAAAGTACTACTTGCTTATGGAACGGGCAGCATTAAAAAGAGTGGGCTTTATGAGAGAGTGGTCGCATCGCTACATGAGCATGGAGTCGCGTTTGTTGAGCTTGATGGCATAGTGAGTAATCCACTTCTTAGTCGTGTTTATGATGGTGTGAAGCTTGCAAAAGAAGAGGGTGTGCAGGCAATACTTGGAGTAGGTGGTGGTAGTGTGATCGACTCTGCAAAAGCAATCGCCGCGGGTGCTCTTTACGGGGGCGATGTCTGGGACTTTTACATAAACAAAGCCCAGCTACAAGAGGCACTGCCTGTCTTTGCTGTTATGACACTCTCAGCGGCTGCAAGTGAGATGAATGGCAACTCGGTCATCACAAATGACAAAACGCTACAAAAATACTCTATAGGTTCAGTGCTCGTAAATCCAAGAGTCTCTGTGATAAATCCTGAGCTTATGGCAACGGTCTCAAATGAGTATCTGGCATACTCAGCAGTCGATATCATCGCACACACCATAGAGGTCTATTTTACAGCATCTGTGCACCCTGAGTTTAACTCTCGTATTGTCGAGTCGATTATAAAAACTGTGATGCAGACTACCGAGAGACTGCTTAAAAACCCAGAGGATTATGATGCCAGAGCGGAGTTTGCATGGGTCTCTTTGCAGGCTCTTAACGGCCTCACACCTGCTGGAACTGCAGGCGGGAGCTTTCCAAACCATCTCATAGAGCACTCACTCTCAGCCCTCTACAATGTAGCGCATGGTGCAGGGCTAGCTATAGTAATTCCAGCTTGGATGCAGTGGCATAAGGAGCAAAATATCAAACAGTATGAGTACTTCGCCAGAGAGATTTTTGGAGCAAAGAGTGCAGATGAGGGAATAAAACTCTTAGCAGAATGGTTTAAAAAGATAGGAGCACCTACAAGCCTAGCAGATGCAAAGATTCCAAAAGAGGATGTAGAAAAAATAGCACAAAACGCAAGCGAAACCGCAAAAGTGTGGGGAATGGATGGCGTTTACACCAAAGAGGTCATCACAGAGATTCTTTTAAAAGCTTAAAAAATTAGAGTTATCTCAAAAATATACTCTCGCTAAATTTTGACTTGGTTATGATGCCCTCAAAAAAGAGGAAGAATTTAATGCAGAGACCTACAAAAAAAGAGGCGATAGAGGGTGCATTTTTTGGTGCGATAGTCGGAGATGCGATGTGCCTAGGCTCTCACTATGAGTATGATGCCAAAAAAATATATGAGGCATACGGACAAAAAACCATAGAGCGTTATATGTCTCCGGGTGAGATGATGGGCGGTGCTACACATGGTATCGGCTGGGGAGAGCGCAACTACCATCCGGGAAAAAAAGCGGGAGGCACTACAGATTATGGAGATTATAATATTCTCATTTTGGAGCATCTCGCGGCCATTAGTGACACGGTGAGACCACTGAGTGTGGCAAATCTGATTCCGCATTGGAAAAAGCGACTTGAAAATGGCTGGGGCTCATGGATATGTACTATGACACGAGAAACCTATGCTCAGGTGGCACAAGGTGTACCAGTAGAGCAGCTGGGTGGTATATCAAACGCCATGGCTATTCGTCATGTAGCGGCCCATGGTTACTATGATGATGAAGAGAGTGTAGTAGATGCCGCAAAAAAGAGTATGTTTACGCATAAAAATGGTGAAGCCTTGGGTGGGGGAGAGTTTTTTGCTCGTGTGACACATCGTGTTTTAAATGGGCAAACACCAGCGGAAACTATAGAGGATGTAGCCGTGCAGATGGGTGGTTTTTTTGAAGCAAAAGCGGCACAAGCTATCGCAAAGTATAAAGAAGAGAGTGATGAAAACTCAGCCTTGCACAAAGAGAAGTTTAGTGATGATTTAGCACTGACAAGCATGGCAAGACTCTGGGATATTGGACGAAGCGAACCTGTAAAAGTAGGAAAAGCTAGCCCAACTGAGGGTACTATGCCCGGAGCTATATATTTCATACTCAAATATGCCGACAAAGAGAATGGACTCATAGAGGCACTTCGTGCAAATGCGATGGTCGGTGGTGATAATGCTTCTAGAGCCATAGCTATTGGGATGGTACTCGGAGCTTACAGAGGTATAAACGCCATAGAGCAAAAATGGCTAGAGGATTTGGAGCAGTATGCGTACTGTAAAGAGCTCTTATATTCGCTTCCTTTGATGCAATAGTTAACATCATACATTGTGTGCTATAATGAATTTATGGAAAATAAACTTATTATAGCTATTGTAATACTTCTATTTATAGTTTCATATCTCTTTTTATATCTCTATTTTTCTGCAAAAGAGAAGGCCTTACGTAAGGAGCTCAGAAGAGCTCTCGAGGAGTCTGTAGGTGTACAAAATGATAGTACTCATATTAGATATGAACTTGATGAAAAAACAAGATCTAAAAGTACTCTCGTTTATGAACAGGTCAAAAAAATAGAGTTCTTAGAGTCTGAAGTGTTAAAACACAAAAAGCGAATCTCTGAATTAAAGAGAATCGCACAGAGTGCTACAATGGCGCAACAAGACTTTTTATCAAATGTGACAGAAGAGATTACACGCCCTTTAGAGAAGATATTAAAGGAGTCAGAACATCTTCAAAGCTTACTTAAAGATACGCATCAGCAATCTACATTAAAGAGCATAATCCTCAATGCTACAACACTTTTTACACTCCTTAAAGATATACTCAATCTCTCTAAAATGCAGGCAAAAACATTTGAAGTCGATGAGCAGATTACAGATATACATTTTCTCTTACGTAAGCTCATAGATAAAAAAGAGCTCCTCGCAAGAGAGAAGGCTTTGAGACTTACATTGGAGATTGCAGAGGATATTCCTCCGCTTCTTTTTATAGATGCACAAAAAGTAGAAGAGATTCTTGAAAATCTTCTAGATAATGCAATCGCTTATACACAAGATGGTTACGTAAGGCTTAATGTACTTCTTGATGAATTAGAGCGTTCAAGTAATACAGTTTCACTCTCTTTTTATGTTGAGGATACTGGTGCGGGAATTGCACAAGAGTTTCAAGATAAGGTCTTTAGTGCATTTGAGACTTTAGAGAGTAAGGAGCAAACACATACGCAAGCTCTTGGTGGTTTAGGCCTTGCAATTGATAAAAAAATAGCACTTGCTATGGGTGGTGATATAACTTTTAAGAGTGAAAAGGCTAAGGGTAGCATTTTTCGTTTCAGACTTGCAAATATTGAGATGTCACTTTTGGATGCATCTAATCAAAGCAGCATAAGTAGTGATTTTTCACTTTTAAAAGAGGGGAGAAATGTAGTACTTGTTGCAGAGCATAATGAAAGTTATGAGACTATTGTTCAAGCCTTTGGAAACTCTAATGTCAAATGTTTTGCATACTCAGATTTTCGTGATGCCACAGAGCTTTTTACTACACATAAAATAGATATGATACTCATTGATGTTGCAATACTACTCAATGACGAAGCTGCTGTTTCAAAAGTTATAGCAAGTCGAACAAAAGCACCTGTTGTGGCTCTTGTATCAGGACGCGTAAAAGAGATAGACTTTAAGCATAGCGTAGTAAAACCAAGTGGTTTTTTGCAAAAGCCTCTTAACAGATATGAACTCTTTAAAATCTCCTTACGCCTTTTAAACTCATAAGCACTTTAAGAGCTTTTTTTGTATAATTGCGAAAAATATTTTTAAAGGCTTAAATATGTCAGTTTATGTATTTGGACACAGAAATCCAGATAGTGATTCTATCGTTGGTGCAATTTCTATCTCTTATTTAAAAAATCAGTTAGAAAACGAAGAGTATATTCCTGCTCGTCAGGGTGACATCTCCGCTGAAACGGAGTTTATTTTAAACAAGTTTGGCGGAACTCTGCCAGAGCTAAAAACTTCAGTAGCGGGAGAGAGAGTATATATTGTAGACTCTACAGATAAGGCACACTTTCAAGATGATATAGATGAAGCGACTATTGTTGGTATTATAGATCATCATAAGCTCGGTGATTTGATGACTTCAACGCCACTAGAGTGTTGGATTCGTCCTATTGGTTGTTCTAACACTGTTGTAAAAGAGGTGTACGATGCTATGGGTGTCGAGATACCAAAAGATATAGCTGGTATGATGATGCTTGCAATTCTAAGCGATACGGTAATCTTTAAATCACCAACATGTACAAAAGCAGATACAAAAGCAGTCAAAGAGTTAGCAAAAATTGCTGGAATTGAGAACTATAAAGAACTTGCTATGGAGATGTTCATAGTAAAATCTGGAACTGATGGTGCAAGTGCCAGAGACTTAAACACAAGAGACTACAAACCATTCGATATGAATGGCAATAAAGTAGGTGTGAATCAACTAGAGATGATAGATATCTCAGCACTTGATGAGAGAATTGATGAAATCTATGCTGATATGCTAAAAATGAAAGAAGAGGATGGCCTTCATACTATGCTTGTTCTTTTAACAGATATTATGAAAGAGGGCTCACAGCTTCTTTGTGTAAGTGATGATCCTAGTAAAATAGAAGCTGCGTTTGACACAAAACTTGAAAATAACCAAGTTTGGCTTCCAGGTGTACTTAGCCGTAAAAAGCAAGTTATCCCTTTTGTTCAACCTCAGTTTAACTAATAATTGATCTTTTCTTATTGGAGTAGTGAGTTGCACTCACAACATCTCCAATAATTGCCCTATGGTACAAATAGGGCTCTTTAATATGACGAATAACGTAGCGTCCGCCATCTGTTGTTAAAACCTCGAGTGTCCCTACATCTATAAACTTTTTAAATCGCTCACTTACTGGTTTGATGTAAATAGTACGAATTTCACTGAGCTCTATTGGAAATATCTCTGGAATTGCGTGTCCTTTTGAGATAATGAGTCGCTCTTGTGTTAAAAAGGCATGATAGGATTTTTTCTCTTTAAACTCATGTATGTGCACATAGAGTGTTCGCAAAATAAGTACTATACCTATGACACCAATTTCAAGCTCATAACCCATAAAAAGTAATAACGCTCCCAATGCATAAAGTTTTACAAGAGGATTGTAGAAGTGTTTTGAGATTTCAGCACTGACGAGAATCGTCTCGTTTGGACGAAGTATTTTATCTATCTTCTTCACACTTGCTCCTCTAGTTTGTATAGAGGTAGCGTTTTATCTTTTTGGTAGGCGTTTTTATAAAGGGTTCTATCTGCTCTACAAACTTTACCATTTTACAATAAGAGGAGATTCTGCTATTTACATCTAAGCGCATCTGCTCTAGGAGTTCTAAGATTTTTTGTTGTACTTCATCTGAAGTTCTATCAACTCCATGAAACATCTTATCTATCATCTCATAGTCTAGGTGTACTCTTGCGATGAGTTTTCCCTCTAATTCCATGACTAGTGAGTCAAGAACAACTTCATGTTGGTTAATCGTAGCTTCTATTTGCTCAGGATAAATATTTTCACCAGATGGCCCTATAATGACATTTTTGCTACGCCCGCTGATAAATAAGAATCCATCATCATCTATGTAACCTAAATCTCCTGTTAAAAACCATCCATCTTCCATCACTTCGGCAGTTTTTGCTTCATCTTTGTAGTAGCCCATCATAACACTTGGAGATTTTGCAATTATTTCACCCTCTCCGGTAACTGGATCTTTGTCTTTTATGGCAAGTTCAACTCCTGCCATAGCTGTTCCAGTTGATTTTAATTTAATTGTATCACCAAGAGTGGATCCCGCTAAAAGTGGTGCAGTCTCTGTAAGCCCATAGCCCACAATGTAAGGGAATTTTGCCTCTTTTAAAAATGCTTCAACTGTAGGAGAGAGCGCTGCTCCACCAATACCAAAAAAGCGAAGTCTTCCCCCAAATGTTTCTATGAGTTTTTTACCGGCGACTTTATTAAGTTGCTTACGTAAGGGTGCAAAAGAGTAGAGTGTTCGCATAGCAAAAGAGCCTGTGAACTTTGGTAGTATTTTGCCTTTGAATATTTTTTCTATAATGAGCGGAACACTTAGCATCATTGTTGGTTTTACCACTTCAAAGGCTTTGAGTAAGACACTAGGAGTTGGAGCCTTATCGATGTAGTAGACACTTGAACCATGCAAAAGAGGAATAGTGAGTCCAACTGTACACTCTAGTGTATGAGCAAGTGGTAAAATAGAGAGAAAAACATCATCAGGTTTAATGCTCACCTTTTCAAAAGCACTGAGTGCATTGGTTACAAGATTTTTATGTGAAAGCATAACCCCTTTTGAGTGTCCTGTCGTTCCTGATGTATAGAGTAGCGAGGCGAGGTCATCTTCATCTGGAACACTTGGAGTTTCCTGTGGCTTTGTGATTTTTGATTTAAGCTTTTCAAAGTAACTCTCACTACTGAGTGATTTAACAAGTTTTAGATTATCAAGCTGTATAACAAACTTGAGTTCATTATCTTCGGCCTCTTCAATAGTTGAGAGATGTTTTTCAGACACAAATACTGCTTTGGCTTCTGAGTGCCTTAAAATATGATGCACATCTGATGGATGAAAGTCCGGAAGTACAGGAACAACAACAGCGCCAAAGTAAGTGATACTGAAGTAAGCAACAGCCCAGTGAGGCATATTTTCACTCAATAGAACTACTTTGTCACCTTTTTTAATACCGTTGTTTTGTAGTAGTGTAACCATTGAAAGTACTTTGGCTTCTAGCTCCTGGTAAGTAAAAGCTTCTGACCCTACATTTCCTAGAGCAGCTCTCTGGGCATAGAGTTTTACCGAGCGATTAAAAAGTGATGGAAGCGTAAAGTTTTCTAAGTTTTCATAAGGATATGTCATCTCTAATCTCTTTGTATATTTGAATTAAGTATTATTATACATATTAAATTTCATAAGTGACTTAAAGGTTACAAAAATGGGGCACTCTTGTGAGTAGACGATATAAAAATAAACACCAAAACAGTAAACGTGAAACAGTTACCTTTACTGAAAAAGACTTTTTACCCACAACACGCTCAGAGATGGACGCTCGTGGCTGGGACTATTGTGATGTCATACTTGTAAGTGGAGACTCATATATTGACTCTCCATTTATAGGTATTGCCATGGTTGGAAGAATGCTTGAGCGTATGGGTTACAAGGTGGGTATCATCGCCCAACCTGATGTGAATTCTGCTGAAGATATTATGCGTCTTGGAGAACCTAAAATCTACTGGGGCATTAGTGGAGGAAGTGTTGATAGTATGGTGAGCAATTATACTGCGACAAAGAAGTTTAGAAACAATGATGACTATACACCTGGTGGGAAAAATAACAGACGACCAGATAGAGCTGTAAATGTCTACTGCAACCTGATTCGACGACACTTTAAAAATACTGTGCCTCTTGTTCTTGGTGGTATTGAAGCGAGTTTGAGACGAACGAGTCACTATGACTACTGGTCAAACAAAATGCGAAAACCAATTCTCTTTGATGCAAAAGCAGACATCTTAGTCTATGGTATGGGCGAGATAGCCATAGAAGAGTTAACTCGTGCTTTAGAGCGAGGCGAAGAGTATAGAGATATTCGTGGAATCTGTTATATCTCAAAAGAGCCAAAAGAGGAGTACATTCAACTCCCATCACATCAAGAGTGTATTGATACACCTGAGCGTTACATTGACCTCTTTGATGATTTTTATGATAACAATGACCCAATCTCTGCAAGAGGGCTTTGTCAGCCTGTTGACACACGCTTTCTTATTCAAAATCCTCCATGTGACTACTTAAATGAAGATGAGATGGATGCCAACTCAAACCTTCCTTTTACAAGAGAACAACACCCATACTATGAAAAGTTTGGAAAAGTGAAATGCTTAGAGACTATTAAGTTCTCCATCATGACACATCAAGGATGCTGGGGAGAGTGTAACTTCTGTGCTATCGGTGTACATCAGGGTCGAACTATTCGTACAAGGAGTGAGGAGAACATCTTAGCTGAGGCAAAATCTTTTAACAAGTATAAAGACTACAAGGGAATCATCTCCGATGTTGGTGGCCCAACGGCAAACATGTACGGCTATGAGTGTAACAAAAAACTCAAACTTGGAACCTGTGCGCATCAACGTTGTGTTGACTCACGACATCTGTGTGGGAGTATGGAAGTTAACCACGAAAGAAACATAAATCTTCTACGTCAAATTCGTGATGTTGAGGGTGTAAGAAAAGCGTTTGTTGCTTCTGGGATTCGTTATGATTTTATTACAGCAGATAAAGAGCATGGTTACTCTTACCTCAAAGAGTTAGTGAAGCATCACATCTCAGGGCAGATGAAAGTAGCACCTGAACATACTCAACAACATGTCTTAGACCTTATGGGAAAACCTGCGAAAAGTACGCTTGTTGATTTTAAAGAGATGTATGACAAGCTTAACCGCGAAGAGGGTAAGCAGCAGTTTTTAACTTACTATCTTATAGCTGCGCACCCTGGATGCAGTGAAAAAGATATGCATGAGTTAAAACGTTTTACCTCTGAAGAGCTACAGATGAACCCTGAACAAGCACAGGTATTTACACCAACACCATCGACATACTCAGCTGTTATGTACTACACAGAGATGGACCCAGTAACTCGTAAAAAAATCTTTGTTGAAAAAGATATGCGTCGTAAAGAGAAACAAAAAGAGATAGTCATTAAAAAAGATACATTTGTAAGTAGTTTCGCTTCATAAATAATTCTAATAATTATAACTTATAAAATAGGCTCTTATGTAAGAGCCTTGTTACCATTTTGTTACAAATCTTCCAACTTGCAAAACATTTTTTCATTTAACTTCTATAATAAAAATTAATTTTACTATAATCACTAACGTATCACAAAAGTATCACAAAAACTTATCCGAGGTTATATTGATTACATTATCTTTTTTTATAATAGTATCAATTATTATCTCTTATATTGATATAAAAAAAGGGTTGATTCTCGATAAAGTTGTGATTCCATCGTTTGCTATTTTAATGGCATTAAAGTACTTGGAATCTACTTTGAGTGTTTATGATTTCGTAGCAATTATGATTGTCGTACTGCTTTTCATTATGCCGATTGCTTTAAATATGGCATTTGGTGGAGGCGATGTGCGTTTTGGTGTTTTGTGTGCACTGTTTGTTGGACTTGAGGGTGTGGGTTATTTTGTACTACTCTCAGGTTTAGTACATTTAGTAGTTTTAATGATTATAAGGCAAAAGAGTTATCCCTTTGCTCCGGCCATGAGTCTTGGTGCGATCGGTGCTTACGTAATAGGAGTTTTATGAGAAACGCTTCAGCAGCAATAGTACCACTATTTTTAGCAATTATGTTGCTTTTTTGGTTTATATGGTTTATGGGTGGAGAGAGTGATAATCTTCATAAGACTACTGATTTAACCCATCTGCAAAAAATTCAAGATAAGCTTCTTGAAGCAGCCATGATTCGCCGTTATGAACTTGCCACACATAAAAAAGAGCTCTACTCAGAAGAGAGTGAAGAAAAACGTGCGGCTCTTGATGCAAAGATTTCACAAGACAACCACATAATGATGCAAAGAAATAAAATTGATGATTAAGGAAAGATATGAAAAATAGAGTATTGATTAGCTTGAGTTTACTAGCTGCATTTGAGCTCTCACTTTTGGCTGTTACAACAGAGACAACAACTACTTTTGAAGATATTCCAACAACTGTTCAAACTGACAAATATGGAAATAGTTTTTATGAAAGAAAGGCGACTATAACAACTAAGAACTTCAAGGTAGATAACTTCTGGAGTCGCTTTAGTGACAAAGCGGACAATCAATCCATATATGAAAATATTTCAAGAACGGGCACCTTTAAAATAACGACTGAGACAACCTCTGCATGTACGCTTGATACACAGCTTGCAGCACAAGGATGCTCGGGCCAAAAACCTTTTTTACTTAACGATGAAGTACTCTTGGCACCAATGGCTGGAACAAGTGATGAGTTTGAAGTCGCTTTTGTTGAAGCGAGCGGATTTAGCCCGACTGCTGTAAACAGTTTTTACCCACTAGATATCTTACGCAGTGAAGCTTACTACAAAGAGCCTACAGTTGCAACAGCGAGTAGTTCTGGAAAGAGTTTCTTTAGTTTTTTTACAGGAGCTTTTGATTTTATCTTTTCAAAAACCATAGGTATGGGAAGTGACTTTTTTGGAAAAGCTGACATAGCGGATGTGGAGTATACTCCAAGAAGTGATGATGCCGAAGACAGAAGACAGCGCTACATAGCAAACATCATAGCTGGTGTTGAGCAAGATCATAGAATGACAAAAGCTACAGCTGACTCTACTGCTACACAGCTTGATGCACCAACAAGATTGAACAATCCAGCTTCTTTATTACATTATGCAGAAGCAAAAAAGAGTACAGAGCAAGAGCAGTGTCAGATGATGTTTTTAACAATGTCTGCAGATGGGCTTATGTGTCGAATGATGAGCGGTTTTGGTATGGATGCATGGATGCCATTTTTTAATAAAACAAAAACAACAAAGATGCAAGCAAGCTACATAATGGGTGATACTGAAAATGCACTTTTAGCAATGACAGGAAAGATAGAGAATGTTCCATATATGAATGATGTTGGTGGAGATGATGATAATAAACTCTCATTTTTACAAGAGATGCTCAAGCCAATGGTAACAATGATGGAGATGATGAAGAGCATGATGTTTGGCTCAAGCAAAGCTTCTAAGGTTGAAAATCCTGTAGAGAGAGTCTATGAGTTTGCTGAAGATGAAGCGATGACTATGACTTTTGCCATTACAAATGATGGTACTCAGGTGGATGATTTTGCAAATTTTAAATTACTTAAACTTCGTTCTGTGTATGGAGATATGTTGGATTCGTGTAGAGTTCACTATACCGGTATGATGGGGTTTTTTGGTGGATGGAAAGAAACTTTTTATATTGGTGGTAATAAGTCTAAGTTTGGACCAGATGGAAAAATGAGCAGTGATGAGTGGGTAGAGTGGTGTCAAGAGTCAACTGGTGGCAGAGGAATATTTAGCTATTTGTTTGATTGGAGCAGTGGTGCTATGTTTAACCCCTTAAACTGGATGAAGGGAATGATGGATATGTTCTTAAATATGATGTTCGGGACATATAAAATTCTTGAAATTGAAAATATTGTTGCTAAAGGACTCATTTTAGACCTTAAAAAAGTAAACCCAGACCCAACTTCACCACGTAATACACGTACTATTGAAGTTATAGAAATTAGGTAGGTATTTATGATTATTGCATATGTTTCAAAATCTGAAAAAACCTGCTATGACGAACTCCAAAACGAGTTTACAGATGTTAACAATTTTAGTGATATTGATGAGTTTATAAACTTTTACGCTGCAAGCAACTATAGAGATGTGGTCCTGCTTTATAGAGTAACATCACTTGAAGATATTAAGGCGCTAAGCAACATATATTTTACAGATAATATCTACATCATAGTCGTTGGAAAAGAGAGTGTAGAGTACTCCCTTCTTGCTGGAAAAATTGGTGTTGATGCTTATATGAATGAAGCAACTACTGATTCGGGTGTTATAAAAAAAGTTATACGTGAGTCGCAGAGTGTTATAAAAACAAGAAGAGGTAAGAGTAATATCTCTGTTTTTACAGGTATTAGCGGTGGGGTTGGGACAACAACTATCACTATGAATTTAGCAAAAAGCTTGGCACAGAGGCATTTAGATAAAAATGTGCTTTTTTTAGATTTTTCATCTACTAAGGCTATCTCAAATCTCTTTTTTGAAAACATTAAACCTACAAAGACAATTATAGACATCGCAACACTTATGAAGCTTGATATGCAAGAGCTTTTTGACAATGGTTTAGAGAAACTGACAAACAACTTTTACTATGTTGCTGGTATTCAAAAACACACTCAAAGAGAGGAGCTTGAGCGTTTTGAAAATATTCATAAATTTTTAAATTTTATCGCTTACGTAAAGGAGAAATTTGACTTTATTCTCATTGATGTGGGTGTCTTTGAAGATGTCGATTTGGAGATAGATATTCAAGAGATTGCAGATAATATTTTTGTTATTACTGAGTTTAGTATTCCATCTATGTCTATTTTAAAAACATATATAGACATTATAGACAAGAGTGGTTGGTATAAAAAGACCCACATTATTGCAAACCGTGCTGACTCCTTTGGAAGTGTTACACATGAAGAAGCAAAAAAGATTCTCTCAAAAGGACTCAAGCATAACTTTGAGATTGACTACTCTTTGCCAAATGATGCTATGCACTTAAGAGAGTGTTGGAATGAGGCACAACTTGTTTGTGATGTTTATCCAAACTCTCCATTTATGCAAAGCATTACAGATTTTAGTGAGAAGTTTTTCATACACGATGCTGAACTCTTTACAAAGCACTCTTCACAGGAGCAAAACAATTCGCTTTGGTCTAAGGTTAGAAAATGGCTTTAAAGGAGAAAATACGCGGTCATAATGCAGCCTTGCAGGAGATTGCCAAAGAGAGTAAAGAGCAGAGTGCTCCACTTGACATTGCAATTACAGAGTGTGCGGATTTATGTTTTCCTCTTATCTATACAAGTGAAGAGTATTACTCGCTTGCTTGCATGATTTATGATAAATTTTTAGAAAAACTTAACATTAAAAGTGAAGTGACAGAGCAGATGATACGTGAGGTTGTAATTAAGCATATCTCAGAGTTTTCACTGCCAAAAATAGCTCTTAAAGCTGAAATAGCAGATTTTATAATTGATAATCTACTGCATTATGGACCTGTTAGCACTATTACTCGTATAGCGGGTAGAGATTTAAACGACATTATAGTTAATACAAAAGATTACATAGATGTCATTTACAATGGAAAAACTGTTATGACACCTTTTCGTTTTCGTAGCGAAGATGAGTTAAAGCGTATTATAAACCGTATGCTCTCAAGTTCAAACAGAAAAGTAGATGAGTCAACACCTATAGCCTCATCTAAACTTCCTGATGGTTCACGTATAGAGATACAAATTCCTCCAATCGCTGCAAATATCGATAAAGATGGTAATCCTGGTTCATACTTGACTGTCAGGAAGTTTCGTGAGGTGCCTCTACTATTTGAGACACTAGTAGATTCAAATATGATAGACATCAAGATGGCATATTTTCTTTTAAAAGCAGTTACAGGGAAGTTAAACATTGTTGTCTCAGGTGGTACATCAAGTGGTAAAACAACTTTTTTAAATGCCATAACCCGTTTTATAGACGAAGGAGATCAGCTTTTAACAATAGAAGATACCAAAGAGATGAAACCACAGATGCCGTGTCACTCCATACGCTCGTTTGAGACACGCCCAGCAAATGAAGAGGGGGCTGGAGCAATTAACATAGAGAGTCTGCTTCGAACCGCACTTCGTTCCTCTCCAAGACGTATTATTGTTGGAGAGTGTAGGGGTGCAGAGATAGTGACAATGCTCAATGCTATGAACACTGGTCATCCAGGTTCTATGACGACTATTCATGCCGATGATACAAAAGAGGCAATTGTAAGAATTGAAAATATGTTTTTAGAGGCTCGTCCAACAGCAAATATGTCTTTTGTACGCTCACAAATTATCTCAGCAGTGGACTTAATAGTACAAATAGTTCGTTTTCCAGATGGAAAACGTCGTATAGTAAAAATATCTGAGCCTGAGAAACGAGTTGAAGAGAACGGAGTAGTCTCAATGTTAGATGTTTTTGAGTTTCAACGTGCAAAAAATGTTGATAACCCAATGGACTCAAGTGGAGAGTTTAAAGCAGTCTCTGCCTCTTCTCGTGCCATAGCTAAGATGATGCAAAATGGTGTCATGCTTGATAGCCGTATATTTGACAATGAGTTTACTGTTACAAAAGAGATGTTTGTAAAAGAGCTTAAATCTTTTCACCCTAAGCGTATGTGCGGTTGGAAACCAAACTATATGACAGAGATAGTACAGTCATCTTATAATGTAGGTGTAAATCTACTTGAACGCTGGCCGAATCTACAGTAATGACAGAGTTACAAATAGATATTTTACTGCTTCTCATTATGAGTTTTAGTGCAACTCTACTTGGGTATATATTTTATGTTGAGTACATACGTATGCAGCATATAAGCTTTGTGAAAAGTGTTATTACTCTACGTGAAGATGAAGTCAATGACCTATTAGAAGAGAAGAAACGTCAGGAGAGTTTTGAAGCTTCACTTTTGGGTAAGCTACAGCTTATTATGCAGCATGCTGGCATTAAGGTGCCAATGACTCTTTTTGTAGGAGTGTTTTTAGTTTTTACTCTTTTTATTGGTGCTCTGTTTGCACTCTTTTTAACTCACTGGAGCGGTTTTGTTTTGGGCATACCTTTTGGCGCACTTATTTTTTTCATACTCATACAGGGACTTATAAGAAGAAGAAAAAAGGAGTTTAACAGAGCACTCTCGATTGCTATTTCTGTTCTTGTCAAGATGATGAAAAACGGTGTTGGTTTTGAACAAGCACTTGCGAAGTCCATCGCAGTTTCAAGCTCTAAGATGTTTAAGAGTATCTTTGCAAACTTTTTTCAAGAGAAAAATACACTTGGAGAAGCAGAGGCTTTTAAAAATCTCTCTAAGTTTGTAAACTCAAAAGAGCTTTTAGTCTTTGCACTCGCTATTAAAATAGGGCGAGAGAGTGGAGGACAGTTCTCTAACACGCTAGAGAAAGTTGAAAAGACCATAACTTACAGAAAAAAGATGCAAGAGAAGGTTGATGTTGTTACTCGTGAGGGTAGTATAGGCTCATACATCGTTGTAGGCATAGCATTTCTTTTATACCTTATGATAAATGCGAATTTTGATGGCAAAGTACACAACTATTTTATGACTTCAGAGTTTGGAAGATTTCAGCTTCTTGGTATTTGCTTATGGATATTTACTGGAATGATAGTCAATAAAATTATTACAAGGATAGACAAGTAATGCAGAGTTTAGCCTATCTACTTCTTATACTCTCATCTTTTGTGGTGTTTTACTATCTCTTTTTTTATCTTTATGAGTTTTATAAACACACTAGAAAAATAAAAGCTATTTTTGAGATAGGAGAAGAGCAGATTATTACCAAAGCCGAAAATAAAAAGGCAGAGGAGTTCAAACAAAAACTCCTTCAAGCTGGACTATCTAAGCAGAACTTTTACGAAATTGTAGGAGCAAGTATATTTACTGGCGCAGTTTTAATCTCTGTTATTTTTATTTTAGAGTTCTCTGTACTTCTTGAGATAACTATTGTTTTAATGGGAATTATCATTGCCATTTTTACTCCTTTTGTCTACTTAGAAGAGCAGATAAAGGCTCGCATTAAACGTATTGAGAGTGATTTGGCAATATTTATTGACCTGCTTATTATCATCTTAGAGGGTGGAGGTGGACTCAATAATGCCATTGATAAAGTGACAGTTGAGGGAGTTGAAGTTCTTGGGAAAGATTTACTTCATGAGTCCAAACTTTTTAAGTATGAGTTTGTTACTTATGGAAGTGAAGTAGCCTACAAAAACCTTGCAACAAGAACGGGCTCAGAAGCTGTAAACACTATAGTCGGCTTTATGCGCCTCTCAGAGGAGACAGGAATTGGAGTAAAGACAATCTTTGAAAATCAGGCACAAGAGATAAAGTCTGCTGAGATTTTAAATGTAGAAAAAAAAGCAGCGACTATGAACATCAACATTACTGTTGTGATGTTTGTGTTCATTATACCTGCAGTTATAGCGATGCTAGCCTTTCCAATGGCTGCTGATGCGTTAATGCCATCAATCAAATAGGGAGAAATATGAAAAATAGACAAATACGACTGATAATAGGAGTACTGACGGGCTTAGTGCTCTTTTCATCCTCATTAGCATTTCTGTTTTACACAAAGCAGGAGAAGGCTTTGAGTAGTGTAGATGAAGTTTTGAGTGTATATGTTGCTAAGAACAATATAGTTAGAGGAAAGATGATAACTGCTGAAGACCTTGAACTTTCAAAATTGCCAAAGAGTCATCTACTTACTACACCATTAAGTGATGTAGAGATTATCGGTAGGTACGCAAATGTAGACATCTATGCAAAAGAGCTCATAAGAGCTGAAAAACTTGCACTTCTTGAGCCAAAAGAGCAAGAAGCTGTGAAAAATAAAGAGCTGAAAACATCTCAAGAGAGTAGTGAAGAGGAGATAGTAAAATCAGACACGCTAACACTTCCACTCTCACTTTTTCAAAACTTAGATACTACACTTAAAGCCGGAGAGAGTATAGATATTGTCTCTATACTACCAACAAAATTAAAATCAAGAGATGAAGATTTTGACACAAAGTATATTGCAACTGATGTGAGTATAGACTCTTTTGTTAGTGGAAGTAAAACCCTGCAGAGTGCTGTTGTAGAGACAGAGAAGAGTCTTGTTTATGCCGACAGTGTTGTTTTTGTTATGAGTCCTACAGAGATTAAAAACTTTTTTGAACTCTACTACAAATCTCAAGGCATAAATGCCAATAGAGTTTACAACAAAGAGAATAAAGGACATCTCTGGATGGTCAAATGTAGTAGAAGTAACGATGCAAATGAACAAAGAGCAAAAGAGAGACTGATGCTTGATTACGTAAGACCTTACGTAAGAGAGAAAGCTGTTGAGAGAGTGAGTATATCGTATGAAGAGTAAGCACTCTTGGAGAAATGGGATCGGGTTAGGACAGATTGCAGCTACACTCTTAGTTGTTTTACCGACACTAGCTTTTAGTGTTACTTTTATGCTTGCGTATTGGAATGTAATGCAGATTGACTATAAGCTCAAGCTTATAGCAAATATGTCAGCTGACTATGCGAACTCAAAAAAAGATTTGAGTGATTTTAGTGGAAGTGACTTTACTAGTTACGTAACAGCTGTGAGTAATCTTTGCCCAGGTGGAAAAACAGTTAGTTTTGGCACACCTACATACACAGGCGATAAAGGGATTATATCCATTACAGTAGAGTACACAACTCCTGCTAGTGATACATATCTTGGAGGTAAGAAGATGAGTACAAACATTCAGACTTACTCATTTCATGACCAAAATATGTCCGTAACACTGACCTGCCCAACACTTTAACTACAAGGAAAAAATGAATGAACTTTATACAAAAAACACTTCTCTTTCTGGGACTCTCTCTAACGCTTTTTGCTGGTGACATCATTGTTTATGATAATGAGTACAATGTTCTAGAGTTACAAAAAAAGGTAAAAAAACTGGTTGTAGGAAATAAAGATATGATAAACGTCTCTTTGTTAAACAGCTCATCAAGTGCTACAACACTTCTTAAAATATTTGGTAAAAAGACTGGTAATACCTCCATATTGCTTCTTTATAAGGATGGAAGTGTTGAAAATTACCATGTTTACGTAAATAAAAACCTTCGTTTTATTCAAAAGATGATAAATGTTATAGAGCCAAACATATCACTCTCCAAAGTAGGCGATGGCTCCACAGTTATGCAAGGTAGTTTTGAAAATCCACATGATAAGAAGAGAATCTATGCACTTTTAGAGAGTGCTGGAATCGATCTTAAAAAACTCATGGATTTAACAGAGACAAAAACTGTTAACAAAATGGTAAGAACAAAACTCTATCTTGTTGAGATTAACAACCAAAGAGCTAAAGATTTGGGTGGGGTTACAGGACTTGGTTTTTTTAATGAGTATCTTGATGGTGTCATAAACCCTACTGCAACAAATGGGGCTACATTTAGTGGTTGGCTCTTAGACAATGCAGGAGCCTTTAGCGCGACAAAGGGTAACTCTGTTAGTGCTACGCTTAATTTTTTAGAAACCCAGGGAATTGGTACTATTTTAGATGATACAGTTCTGATGACCACAGAAGATAAAAATGCAAGTTTTCGTGTTGGTGGAGAGGTCTACATTCCAGTAGGACTTACCCAAAATATAGGCTTTGCACCAACTATTCAGGTAGAAGAGCGTGAGTATGGACTTGACCTTATTTTAAAGAGTGAGTTTATGGAAAAAGATGGTTTTGTGCATGTGGATGTAACCATTAAAGATAGCGAGTTTGACCCAGATAAAGAGCATGATGTACAGCTCGGCCCTGACATTATAGTTCCATCTTTTGTGAGTAAAAACATTCAAACAAATGTAGTTGTGCAGTCAGGTCAAGTTATAGTTCTTGGTGGACGTCTGCATAGTGAAGATGTTGATATAGAGGAAAAAGTTCCATTTTTAGGTGATATTCCACTTCTTGGAGAGCTCTTCACACATACTGTTGCGGATGTAAAAAACAACGACCTGCTTTTCTTCTTAGTTCCAGAGATAGTAGATGCAAATAAACAGGTAGATGAGACAAATTTCTACAGAGAGTTTAAACAAGGCTCTGAGGTTTTTCATAAAGATGTAATTGATATGAATAAGACAAAAAAAGAGCCAGCTTTAGTTGTCTTAAATGACACAAACATTCAAAAAGAGCAGACTGTGCAAACTGTCTCAGAAAATTCTGATGAGTTACTAATAGAAGTCGAAGAGACGCAGAGTGAAGTAGTTTCGCAAGAGGAAGTTGAAGTTCTACTTGAAGAGCCCAAAGAGTCCCAAGAGCTTCAAGCATCTAAAGAGCCAAGTGAAGTGCCTTTAGCAGAAGTAAAAGAGCAGGTGAATGAAGAAAAGCTAGTAGATAAAAGTCAAAAATATGCAGTTATGAGTGAGAAAATTTTCTTACGTAAGGCTCCTGTAGATGGACAAAGAGTTAATGTCTGGTCGGCAGGACATGGCTTTACATCGACTGAAGAGAGAGTGGTTAATGGTTCTACATGGTTAAGAGTACAAGAGGACTGTTTAGCTGAGTGTCAGAGTGTTGCAGATGAGCTCTGGATAGCAAAAAAATACGTAAGGTTACAATAGGTAACTATAAGATATATTAATTTTAATTCACATAATTTTACTTTGTAAAGATTAGAAAAAGTGATACAATTATCACATAAATATCACAAAAAGGAAGAGGAAAATGAGAGGATTTTTCAAACGTTTAAAGTCACAAAAAGGTCTTAGTGGAGTTTTAGTAGCACTACTTTTAGTAGTTGTTGGTGTTGGTTTAGTTGCGGGTGTTAATACATATCTTAATGGGCAAAAAACTACAATTCAAGCAAAAGCAACTGAAAAAGTAACAGCAGCAATGGCTGATAACTAAGAGCTTATCTTATTGACGTAGCAGTCAAAAAAATATAATCCTTACCAGTTAAAGTCACTCGGAACTTTTTCTGCTGTAGGTACTTCTTTGCAAAGAGTACGTCTTTGTAGAGAAGCCCCATCTCCGAGAAGTTGTAGTTTTTTACTCTCGCTCCATAAATCATCTCCCCATCAATCCATCTACAATTTGGAAATCCAAGTATCATAGCGCCATCTTTTTTGAGTTGATTTTGTACTATGGACATGAGTGTTGTGTTAAAAGAGAGGTTGGAACTCTGCAGTGTTCCAATACTGACAATCAAATCAAACTTCCCAATACCTAAATCATTAAGCCTGTTAATGTCTGCTTCTAAAAAAGAAAATCGTCCATCATTTTGAAACTTTTCATTTGCAGTTTCTATGGCAGAACTACAGTAATCTAGACCTAAAAACTCTTTTACGTCATCCTTACATAAGAGTTTCTGCATCACTTCAAACTCATCACCGCTGTTTACTCCTAGGTTGAGTACTCGTTTTCTCTCTTGTAGTTTTGCATTTTGGAGTGCTTGTTTGTAGTAAAAAAGAAAAGATACCTCTTCATTTTTATGAATTTGTGTAAATATAGACTCGCTCCCATACTTCTCTTCAACACTTACATCTTTAGTGTGAAAAGATACATCAAGGTTGAGCTTCTCATATGTAATTGTGACAAGCTCTTCACTCAAAACTTGAGGTGTAAGCATTCGACAACCGAGTGTGTGGGCTAGGTCTACCCAAGTTTTATATCCTCTGTATATGTACTCCTCACCCTTACGTAAGAGACGTGATCCATTGTAGATTGATACCGATAGATCAGGGTTAGTAACACCAAATGAGAACTTTTCATGAGGCTCAATCTGCTTTATTGCTAGTGTTAGTTCATCGATGACTTTATATAATGTGTAATTATGATAGCTTTTCATTATTTTCTACTTGCAATATCTGTTCCACTAGGTTTCGTGATATAAATGTGATACAATAGTAAACATATAAATGGGGATATTTATACATGAATGAAAATATAAACTTCTATAAATTTATGCATAAACAGATAGTCGTGGTTATAGCACTCTTTGTTGCTACTGGACCTGGATATTTGCTTATGGGATTTCTCTACTCAACAATGCTTATTGAGGGGCTTTGGTTTTTACTTCTTCTCATTGTCTCCATGTGCGGTTTTCGTCTCTATATGTCATTTGACAGCTCTATGACTATAGATGAAAAAGATATTTGGCTCAATAAAGTACGACTTTTTATGTTTAGCTATTTTTCTATCTGGAGTATTATGTTTGTCACTTACGTAATGCGTGATGATATTAATATGCACTACATTGGTATTGCAACGCAGTTTGGTAGTGCGGTTGTTGCAGCAACCATCCTAGCATCACAAAAAAAGCTTGTAATCTCTACTGTAACAAGTCTTATGGCACCATTAGCACTCTATTTTATTCTCATTGATCAGCCATACAGTTATCTTTTGGCATTTTTTACATTTGTACTCACGGGTGTATTACTCTATGCAGCTAAAAATACTCACGATTACCTCATAAAAAGCCGCTATCAAGCCTATCATGATCAGCTTACAAGCCTTGGAAATAGACGTTATTTTACAGAACTTCTTGAGGCTTCGGTACAAAAAAATAGAGACAAATACACCTATCTTTTACTTATAGACTTAGATTACTTCAAAACCATAAATGATACACTTGGACATGATGTTGGAGATGAGCTTTTAGTAGAAGTTTCATCCCGTATGAAGTCTTTGTGTAGAACGTATGGAAATGCAGTTGCAAGACTTGGTGGAGATGAATTTTGTATTTTAAGTCGTGGATATGTAACAGATAGAGAGTGCCTTTATGAGGCTGAAATTTTCTCAAAGCAACTCCTTAGCGAGATAAAGCAAAACTACATGATAGATGGCAATAATCTTTTTATTAGTGCTAGTATCGGTATTAGTCTCATTAACAACCCGCAACTCAAAGCGAGTCAGTTTTTAAAAGAGGCTGACATTGCCATGTATGAGGCTAAAAATAAGGGTAGAGACGGTGTTATTGTATTTAATACAGATTTGGCTAGTAAGATTGAAGCGAAGTTAGATATTGAACTTATGCTCAATCACGCTATAGAAAAAGGTGAAATTTTTCTCTCTTATCAGCCACAGGTAAATGTGCGCAATGAGGTAGTGGGCTGTGAAGTTCTTGTAAGGTGGAACAACCATAAGTTAGGCATGATAGGACCTGATATTTTCATTCCAATTGCTGAGAGTACGGGCTATATTGTTACACTTGGAGAGTATATTTTAGAAGAGTCTCTAAAAACACTTGTAGAGTGGCATCAAAAAGGGCTTGGACTTCAGCAGATATCTGTTAACATTAGTATGCGTCAATTGCTACATCAAGGCTTCATAAAAAGTGTCACAAACCTTTTTAAAAAGTATAATATTGCAGCTTGTGATACAAAAGTAATCTTTGAGATTACAGAGAGTTCAACTTCAGATGATATTCCAAAACTCATAAAAGTTATTAACCATCTCAAAGAGTACAATATCTCTTTTTCCATGGATGATTTTGGTACAGGTTACTCATCACTGAGTTATCTTAGAGAGATACCTGTAGATGAGTTGAAAATTGACAAGTCATTTATTTCAGCACTTACTGATACGCACCAGGCACTTCTTGTAAAAACCATTATTGATATCTCTAAAAACCTCAACTTGAGTATCGTCGCAGAGGGTGTTGAAGAGGAGTATCAAAAAGACTTTCTCTCTGATTTAGATTGTGATTTGTATCAAGGTTTTCTCTTTTCACGTTCAGTCTCTAAAGAGGAGTTTGAAAAGCTCCTCTAAATAGACTCAAACAATATTTTGGACGCTATAATATGCAAATATCGTTCCAACTTCTTCGCTCTTACATTCCTCTCAGTTTAAATTTACTACAATAAAAAGAAAAAAGAGACTATTGTTTTATGCGTATAGATAAATTTTTAAACTCAGTAAATATTACAAAACGTCGCTCTATCGCACAAGATATGATTAGCAACGGCGTTGTGCTTATAAATGAAAAGGTAGCTAAAGCGAGCAAGGGAGTTGAAGTCGGAGATATAGTGACAATTAACTATCTTGAGCATAGTATAAACTATAAAGTACTGCAAATTCCAACAACAAAGTCTACACCAAAATCACTACAACATGAATATATAGAGGAGATACACTAATGCAGTATGAAGAGGCAAAAAAGAAGTTTACTTCACTCTTTGAACATGAAATGAATGATGAGCAAATGCGAGACTTTTTACTAAGTGTAAAACTTGATGCAAATACTTCTGTCACATCAATAGCAGCTGCAGCAGAGGTTATGAGAGATCATGCAGTTGCACTTCCAATATCTGATGAGATGCGTCTAAAAGCACTTGACATTGTTGGAACTGGAGGCGATAAGATAGGCTCTTTTAATATATCTTCAACTGTTGCACTACTGAGTGCTTCATGTGGATGCAGTGTTGCCAAACATGGAAGCCGCTCTGTGACCTCAAAGAGTGGCAGTGCAGATATGTTTGAAGCACTTGGAGTGAGACTTGATTTGAGTGTAGAGCAGAGTGCGAGACTCCTTGAAGAGACAGGATTTACTTTTATGTTTGCACAAAATCATCATCCAGCTATGCGCTTTATAATGCCTGTGCGTAAAACTATTCCTGATAAGACTATTTTTAATATACTTGGTCCCCTAACAAATCCTGCGAGTGTACACAAGTCTATGCTTGGTGTTTTTCATAAAGATTTTGTACCAAAGATGCTTGAGGCTTTAGAGCTTGGAGGAGCAACTGCAGCAATGGTTGTAAGTTCAAAAGAGGGTATGGATGAGATAAGCATTAGCGACATCACATATACAGCAAGACTCTCAAATGGTACTATAAGTGAGTTTGAAATAGACCCTGCAAATTATGGGCTTCAAAAAGCACCGCTTGAGGCTATAGTAGGTGGAGATGCAAAAGAGAATGCAAATATCTTACGTAGCATTTTTGATGGTAAGGCAACTGATGCTCAAAGAGACATAGTTCTCATAAACACAGCTGCTGCTCTTATGGTTGATGGTATCGCTAGAGATATGCAAGATGGTTTTGAGATAGCACGTGAAGCTATAGCAAACAGAAGACCTCAGAAAAAACTCAAACAGATTATAGAGGTTTCACAAAAGTTATGAGTTCACAAATTTTAAAGCTTGAAGAGCTTGAACTTTTAGCCAAAGAGCTTCTTTCTCGGTTTCCAAATGGTGTGGTCATTTTACGTGGTGACTTGGCAGCTGGAAAGACCACTTTTGTGCAGGCAGTTGTGAAAGCACTTGGCGGAAGTGAAGATGTAACATCACCTACATTTTCCCTGCAGCAGTGTTATGACAAAGGTGTGTATCACTATGATATATACAATCATGGACTCGAACACTTTCTTTCACTTGGCATGTTAGAAGAGCTTGAAAAAGAGGGTCTGCATTTTGTAGAGTGGGGTGATGAAGCTTTAGAAAATATCTTAGTGGCTGCAGGTTTAAGTGTAGTTGTCATAGAGATAGAGAAACGCTCAGATGACTCAAGAGAGTATAGAATAGAATATGCACAAGCGTAAAAATATTATGAATTATGTCAAAAGGATTGCCTAGTATGCACACATTAAAAGCGCTAGATCTTAAAAAAAGAATAAAAGAGCTTGAGATAGTTCGAGGAGTGAGCCTTGAGGTAAAGAGTGGAGAAGTTGTTGGACTTCTTGGACCAAACGGAGCTGGAAAAACAACTACTTTTTACATGATTTGCGGACTTGTAGAGGCGAGTGAGGGGAGGGTGCTTTTTGATGGAGAAGATCTTGTTGGTATGCCCCTGCATCAAAGAGCACGTAAAGGCATCGGCTATCTACCTCAGGAAGCTTCGATATTTAAAGATTTGAGTGTTGAAGAGAACCTTATGATTGCAGCCGAGGTTGGCATAAAAGATAAGAAAAAACAAGAAGAGAGAATCGTTGAACTGCTAGATATGTTCAATATTGAGCCAATTCGCTACCGTAAAGGAATCTCACTTTCAGGTGGTGAGCGCCGTCGTGTTGAGATAGCGCGAGCTCTTGTAAATGAGCCTAAGTTTTTACTCCTTGATGAGCCTTTTGCAGGGGTTGATCCAATTGCTGTCATGGACATTCAAAAAGTAATTCATCAGCTTATCTCTTATGACATCGGTGTGCTCATAACTGACCATAATGTACGTGAAACTCTAGATGTTTGTGATAGAGCTTATGTAATCAAATCTGGTGAGCTTTTAGCAAGTGGAACAAGTGAAGAGATAGGTAGAAACGAAGATGTTCGCAAGCACTATCTTGGCGAAAACTTCAGACTGTAGTTGAGAATTAGATGGCAGCCTTAAGACAGACACAGAGTGTAGAGACAAAACATAAACTCTCAAATACCTTACGTAACTGGCTGCCAATACTGCACTCGAGTCTCTCCGATCTAGGTGAGGCTATGGCTCCCTTTGTTGAGGCAAATCCTGTTGTAGAGGTTGCATCGGGGTATGAAGAGGATTTCGAGAAAAAAATCCCAAAAAAGATTATTTCACGCTCAGTAAGTAACTCTCGAACAGAGCAGATAGAAGCACTTACAATTCAGAGTCGAACACTCTATGAGGTTCTTGATGAGCAGATTCAAGCACCACTTTTTCCGACACCACTTTCACAAAAAATAGCTCAGTATGTAGTTGAAAACCTTGATGAAAGTGGTTATTACGAAGGTAATACAGAAGCTTTTTGTGAGCAAGAGAGTATAAGTATAGAGGATTTTGAAAAGATACGCAAACGTTTTGCTTACCTAGAGCCTCTAGGCATTGGAGCCTGCTCTCTTGCAGAGTCTTTTCTTTTTCAACTTGAGAGTGCGCAGATAAGTGATGGTGCTTATGCATTAGCTGTAGAGATTATCAACGACCTACAAGAGATATACAGCTATTCAAAGCGTGAACACTTCGCTGAAGTGATGAAGGTTATCTCTACTTTTAAAAACCCTCCAAGCATTGAATATCAAGAGGATTCCGCACAAATAGTACCTGATTTAATGATATATTTTAATGATGATGAAAACATAGAGGTAAAACTCAATGATGCCTATTATCCAGCCATTAATATTGATACAAATTATGGAGTAGAGCATGAGTTTATAACGCAAAAACTCAAAGAGGCAAAATCTTTAGTTGATGCACTTGAGATGCGAAAAGCGACACTCTATAAGGTAGGGTTAATGATAGTGGAGTACCAGTATGAGTTTTTTACCGGTGGGAGTATTATGCCGCTTACCCTTAAAACACTCGCTGATGAGTTTGGACATAATCCTTCAACTATCTCAAGAGCCATAGCAAACAAGTACATCGCTTGTGATAGAGGTGTGTTTGCGATGAAAGAGTTTTTTACAACAGCTATTGATGAAGATGTATCAAATGCTGCAATTAAAGAGTTTTTACAGGGACTCATAAAAGAAGAGAGTAGAGAAAAACCACTCAGTGACATGAAACTTTTAGAGCTCATACAAGAGAAGTTTAAAGTCAAAATGGTGCGTAGAACTATTGCCAAGTATAGAAAACAGCTCAACATCGCAGGCTCTAGTGAGAGGAAAAAACTTTACAAGTTGGGGCTGTAGTTGAACATAAAAGAGCGGCTTGATGCTGAAATGGTGTTACGTAATGTAGAGGGAGAAGTCTCTTTTGAAAAGCTAGACCCTATCATAGTTGCACATCGCTACAAAGATGAGAGCATTTCACTTGTATGTGCACTTTTTTCCTATGGCAATGTTAAACAGATTGTCTCTTTTTTGGATTCTCTTGATTTTACACTCTTACGTAAGAGTGATGAAGAGATACAAACAGCCCTGAAGAACCACTACTATCGTTTTCAAAAGAGTGAAGATATAATTGCTCTCTTTATAGCCTTGAAGCGTTTAAATGAGCAGGAGAGTCTAGAAAATACCTTTATGCAAGGTTACGTAAGGCAAAACAATGTGCTTGATGGAATTGCTTATGTAATAGAGAGCTTACGTAAGCTCTATCCACATAATTCACGAGGATATGATTTTTTGCTCTCAAAAGTAAGTACTAAAACAAAAGGTGCTGGAGCATTGAAGCGTTGGATGATGTATTTACGTTGGATGGTACGACGTGATGCTATAGATATGGGACTTTGGAGAGGAGTAGCGAGGGCTGATTTGATTATTCCTCTTGATACTCACACCTTTGCTACAAGTCAAAAGTTAGGTCTTTTAAAGAGAAAAACCTATGATTTGCAAGCAGCAATAGAGCTTACACAAAAACTTCAAGAGTTTGATAGAGAGGATCCTTTAAAGTATGATTTTGCTCTGTATAGAATTGGGCAGGAGAAAATCTCACTTTAAGAGTGCCGCTACCTCTCAATGAATAAAGAGTTTTTCGCTATAATAACTCTTTAAACAATTTTTATAAATTATAAGGAGAAGCTGTGGAGTGTGAATTTCCAAGTGTTAACTCAAACAAAGAAGAGATAAAAGAGATTTTTGAGAGTGTAAAAACAATTGCTATTTTAGGGCTCTCTCCAGATGAAACAAAAGATTCACATAAAGTTGCAAAGTATTTAAAAGAGGCTGGATATACAATCGTTCCTGTGTACCCAAAAGAGGAGACTATATTAGGTGAGAAGGTCTACCGTTCACTCTTAGAAATCCCTTTTGATATTGATATGGTCGATATTTTTAGAAAACCAGATGCACTTGGTGCTATCGCGGATGCTTGTATACAAAAAGGCAATGTTAAAGTTTTTTGGACACAAAAGGGCATAGTAAATAATACAGCTGCTCAAAAAGCAGAAGATGCTGGAATGAAAGTAGTGCAGAGCCATTGTAGTATGGTAGAACACAGAAACCTATAAGTAGAACTTTTTGATACATTTAGAAAATATATTTCAAGCTAAAAAAGCTATAGAATCAGTAGTTGCTAAAACACCTCTGGCATATGCTCCATATTTAAGTGAAGTGAGTGGTGCAAACATCTACCTCAAAAAAGAGAATCTACAGACTACCGGTGCCTTTAAGATTCGTGGAGCATACAATAAAATTGCTTCCCTGCAAGAAGAACAAAGAGTTTGTGGTGTTATTGCTGCTAGTGCTGGTAATCATGCACAAGGCGTAGCACTCTCAGCCTCTTTGTTTAAAATTCGTGCTGTTATTGTTATGCCTGACTCTACACCACTTACAAAGATAAATGGCGTTAAACACTATGGTGCAGAGGTTATTTTGGCAGGAAGTAACTACGATGAAGCTTATGCTTATGCTATGGAATATGCAAAAGAGCATTCACTTACCTTTGTGCACCCATTTCAAGACCCTTACGTAATAGCTGGACAAGGTACCGTTGGTCTGGAGATACTCGAGAGCTGTGAGCATCTTGATACTGTTATAGTTCCTATTGGTGGTGGTGGACTCATCGCGGGAATAGCTACGGCTATTAAAGAGACGAACCCAAACATACGTGTTATAGGAGTAAGTGCAAGTGGTGCTCCTGCATTTAAAATCTCATATGAGAAAAAAGAGCCAATAGACTCACTCAGTGTTCGTACTATTGCAGATGGTATTGCGGTGCGTGATACTTCACCAATCACCTTGGAGTACGCTTTAAAGTACGTTGATGAAGTGATTTCTGTTGATGATGAAGAGATAGCAAGTGCAATTTTGTATCTTCTTGAGAAACAGAAACTTGTAGTAGAAGGTGCTGGTGCTGTAGGTGTCGCAGCTTTACTGCATAACAAAGTAGCAGAGATTCAAAAGAAGAATATAGCTGTAGTTTTAAGTGGCGGTAACATGGACGTTACACTCCTCTCTGTCATCATTGAAAAAGGCCTTTTAAAATCTGGTCGCAAGATGAAGCTTACTGTAACACTCATAGATAAACCAGGCTCTCTTATGGGCTTTACACAAATACTCCAAGAGCTTAATGCAAATATTGTGCATATTTCGTATGATAGAACTGCAATTTCTCTTGATTATGGCGATGCGAATGTAACTGTACATATGGAGACAAAAGGCGAGGAGCATCAACAGCAGATTAAAGAGCGTCTTCGTCAAGAGGGATATTTAAAGAGTAGGTAGAAGATGAATGTTTTAAAGTCAAAAAGCATAAAAAAAGCTATCATCAATTTAAAAATATTTGAGGATGGTACTCTAGCTGTAGTAGATGCTGAGACAACAGTACGCTTTTTAGATAAGAAATCACTTGATATGCTTAACGGGTTTAAAGCAGGTATTAAACATCTTCGTTATAAATCAAAGATTTTTACTTTTAGTAAAAGCTCAAACTATTTTGCTACACTGACAACAGACGCTCGTGAATCACGACTCTACAACACCCAGACAAAAAAGCTCATAACAAAAGTAGATAGGCATCATGGAGAAGCATCCTGTGTTGCTATTGATCCTCTAGAGCGTTATATGTTCTCTTGTGGGGACGATGGTAAAATATTTGCTATGGATGTTAAAAGTGGTAGTTTAGTCTTTACTCTCCCACCTCATATTGATACTGTCAACGATATCGCTTTTAGTGATAATGGTAACTGGGTAGCAACAGTCAGTTATGATAGAAAAGTGTCTATTTTTAACCTTGTGACAATGTCACCAAAGGGAAAACTCAAAGCTCATAGTGCTCCTGTGATGCATGCGGCCTTTTTTCACAAAACAAAGCTTATTACCATTGACAAAAATAGCAGTGCTATTATTTGGGACACACATACAATGCAGCTTCTTACAAGACTTGATGGGATTCACGATGATGTTGTCAAGATCTGTATAAGTAGTGATGGAACGTTTCTCTTTTTGGGAACTGAACTTGGTTACGTAATAGTGTATGACTTAAACCGTTATGAGCTTCTTTCGCCAAAGTACATTAAAATATCATCGCCAATTACTGCTATGGAGTTTGATGGAGAGTTAAATCATCTTATAATAGGTACACAAGATGGTTTTTTGATGGTTTATGATATTTACGAAGGCTATAATAAACTCAAAGAACTTCTTGTGAAAAAGGAGTTTGAAGCTATTCAAAATGCAACAGATTTAAATCCTATTTTAGCCTACACGGACATTTATGATTTAGTTTCAAATCTTTGGGAAAAAACATTAGAAAAAGCTGTACTTTCACTTCAAAATGGTGATAAAAACAGAGCTATTTTACTCTTTAAAAATTTTAAAAATGTTCCTTCTAAAAATAGAATTATGCAACAAGTAATGCGTGATTATGAGGAGTTTGACAAGTTCAAGCTCTTTGTTCAACAGGGAAAATTACCACTTGCTTACTCTTTAGCGAATAAATATCCGATTTATAAAGACTCAAAGCTGTATAAAAAGCTTGAAGAGAATTGGCAAAAAGCTTTTTCTATGGCACAAAAATACTCCTTAGAGGTGAGAGGTGCTGAAAAGGCCAAGGAGGTTTTAGCTCCATACAGAGGGATAAGCGAGAAAACAAAACTTATTAAAGAGCTCCTAACTCAGGGAGAGGTATACAAACGCTTTCGTGTATCTATTGGACAAAAAGATTTCAAAATTAGTTTTGAACTTTTAAAACAACATAAATTTTTACAAGAGTTTCCAGAGTATGACGCTTTAATGAGTTATGCTGATTCGCTCTACATTAAAGCACAAGATCTCATTCAAGAGGGCGATACGCATGGAGCGCTTCGCATACTTCGTATACTTGTTGATTTTCCAGACTTCTCTAAAGAGGTTTATGAGCTTATGCAGGATATTGATGCGCGACAGAAGTTTTTTAAAGCTGTTGAAGAGGAAGATATTGCTACTGCATATAATATGATGGCAAAAGCAGAAGATTTACAAGATACCGAAGATGGTACACTCTTGCAAAATGAGTGGAACAGAGTTTTGGTCCAAGCGAGTAAGTATGCTGTTGAAGGAGATATTACCGGGCTTAAAAATGCACTTCAAAAGTACATACATATAAGCTCAAAGTACATGGCTATTGGAACAGTTTTTGGACTCTGTTATATGGTGCAACTTGAAAAGGCTATAGCGGATAAACTTCCTCAAGCTGTGGTTGAGAATGGCATTAAAAACTATATGCTTAATTTCGGTCTTCAAGACCAGATAGAGAATTTTTTTGCCTACTTTAAAGAGTCTTATCCAAATTCAAAACTCTCATTAGAACATTTAACTCAAGGCTCTTTAAGTATGTGGCGTCCCTCTATGATTGTACACTCAATCTTAGAGTAGCTTTTCATCTTATTTATAACTCCCTATTTAACCTCCATCATAGCTCTAACTCAGTATAATTGCAAAATTTTCAAAATTATAATTTTTACATAGGAGACTTTTCATGCAAATAAGCGGTGCGCAAATGGTCATTGAGGCCTTTATCGCAGAGGGTGTGACCACAGTTTTTGGTTACCCTGGCGGAGCTATTATGAATGTCTATGATGAAATCTACAAGCAAGATGGCTTTGAGCATATACTCACACGTCATGAACAAGCAGCTATACACGCAGCAGAAGGTTATGCAAAGGCGAGTGGAAAAGTCGGTGTTGCTATGATTACATCAGGTCCTGGTTTTACAAATGCTGTTACAGGTTTAGCAGATGCCTATATGGACTCAATTCCCCTAGTTGTTATCTCTGGTCAAGTTCCTATGAGTCTTATTGGAACAGATGGTTTTCAAGAGATAGACGCTATTGGCATCTCACGTCCTTGTACAAAACACAACTATCTTGTAACAGATGCTAAAGATTTACCTCGCATACTTAAAGAGGCTTTTTATATTGCAAACTCTGGTCGTCCTGGTCCTGTTCATGTTGATATTCCAAAAGATGTTACAGCACAAATTGAAGAGTTTAATTATGATATAGAGCTTGATTTAGAGACTTATAAACCTCACACCAGAGGAAATCCACGTCAGATAAAAAAGGCGATGGAGGCTATTGCTAAAGCAAGACGTCCACTCTTTTATCTTGGTGGTGGTATTATTAATTCAAATGCATCATACGAGGTGCGTGCACTTGTTCAAAAAACTCAAATACCAGCAGTTGAAACATTTATGGCTCGTGGAGTTTTAGCGCATGATGATCCGCATCTTATTTCAATGCTTGGCATGCATGGTTCTTATGCTGCAAATATGGCAATGAGTGAGACAGATTTGGTTATAGCACTTGGTGCAAGGTTTGATGATCGTGTTACAGGGAAACTCTCTGAGTTTGCTAAGAATGCTGATGTTATACATGTTGATATTGATCCTGCTTCAATATCAAAACTTGTTAATGCTGATTATCCAATTGTTGGGGATGTTAAAAGCGTTGTAAATGATATGCTTGAGAGTGCTGATATTGTAGATCCAACTCGTTATGAGGGATGGAGAGAGACCATTTCAAACTTTGATGAGTTACATCCTCTTACGTATTATGAAGATAGTGAGCGAATTAAACCACAATGGGTTATCGAACGTGTTGGTCAACTCCTTGGAGATGATGCAAACATCTCAACGGATGTTGGACAACACCAGATGTGGGCCGCACAATTTTATCCATACACTAGACCTCGTCAATGGATAAGTTCTGGAGGGCTTGGAACAATGGGATTTGGTTTTCCAGCTGCGATGGGTGTTAAAGTTGCATCTCCTGATAAAATTTCTATAAACTTTACAGGAGATGGTTCAATCCTTATGAACTGTCAAGAGTTGATGACTGCAGTTGAGAAGAAAATTCCTGTTATTAACATCATTTTAAACAACAACTATCTAGGAATGGTACGCCAGTGGCAGACACTCTTTTATGATAAACGTCACTCTGAAACTGACCTCTCGGTTCAGCCTGATTTTGTAAAATTATCAGAAGCTTTTGGTGGTATCGGATATAGAGTTACTACAAAAGAGGAGTTTGATGCAGCACTCAAAGATGCTGTAGAGAAAAATATAGTGGCATTTATTGATGTTGTGGTTGAGAGACATGAAAATGTTATGCCAATGGTTCCAGCAGGTGGAAGTCTGTTTAATATGATGTTATTAGAGAAAAAGGAGACAAAATAATGACTGAAAGTAATGAAAGAAGAGTTGTTTCAGTTATCGTTGTAAATGAGGCAAGTGTTCTCTCTCGTATAACAAACCTTTTCTCGGGTCGTGGCTATAATATAACATCACTTACAGTAGCACCTATTCCAGATAGTAAGTACTCTCGTTTGACAATAGTGACAGCAGGTTCAGTACGTGTGATAGAGCAGATTACAAAACAGTTGCATAAGCTTATTCCTGTTTTACGTGTTTATGAGCACTGTGATATGGTTGAAAAAGAGATGGCACTTGTAAAGTTTCCAGTCACTGAAAATCTCACAGATATAGACACGCTCTGTCGTGCTTACAATGGAAAAATAGTAAATAGTAGTGAAAATGTTGTTATTGCTATGGTAGCAGATGAGCCACATCGTGTTGATAACTTTTTAAGTGTAATTAAGCGTTACAATCCAAAAGAGATTGTAAGAAGTGGTGCTGTTGCACTAGAGCGATAAAACTTATGAAACTTAGCGAGATTTCTAAACTCATTGGTGCAGAGTTTAGTGGTGAAGATAAAGAGATCAGCGCTATGAATACACTTGTAGATGCAAGTGATAGCGAACTCTCTTTTATCGCAAATAGTAAATATTTAAAAGATGTAACCAACTCCCATGCTGCTGCTATTATTGTAGATGAAAAGAGTGCCCATTTAGTTCCTAGTAATTCTACTGCCTTAGTTGTAGAGCATCCTTACTGGGAGATGGCACGTCTCTCAAAAGAGTTTGCTCCAGAGATTGAAGACAAAGAAGCTGCAGAGCCAGAGATAGGCGAGGGGAGTTTTGTCGCTGCCAATGCATATATTGCTAAAGGTGCCAAAATAGGTAGTAATTGCCAAATTATGCCTGGTGTTTATGTTGGCTCTTACGTAACAGTTGGTGATAATACTATTTTATACCCAAATGTAGTTGTTTATAGAGATTGTCATATTGGAAACAACTGTATTATTCATGCATCAACTGTAATTGGTAGTGATGGATTTGGATTTGCTTCAAACCGTTTAGGTCAGCATCAAAAAATATACCATAACGGCAATGCTGTTGTTGAAGATGATGTTGAGATTGGTGCATGTACTACTATAGACAGAGCTGTTTTTGGTACGACCCGTATTAAAAAAGGGGCAAGACTTGATAACTTAATACAACTTGCTCATAATTGTGAGATAGGTGAGGGGAGTGTTGTTGCTGCGCAGACTGGTTTTGCAGGTTCATCTATAGTCGGTAGAAATAATGTTTTTGGCGCACAATCTGGTGTAGCTGGGCATCTTAGTATTGCCCCTTTTAACACATTCGCTGCAAGATCTGGTGTTACAAAGAGTATAGAAGAGAGTGGGAAAACATTTGCTGGCTTTCCTTTTATGGAGCATAAATTATGGCTCAAAATTCAGGCAAAACTTGCTAGACTTATCAAATAAACTTGATAAGGAGTCTTTAAATGACAACAATTCCATTAAGCGGTACAAAAAAAGGTGTTATATCTGTAACTAAAATTGATGAGCCGTATGGTGAAGGAAGTGCTACTGTTGCAAGTGTTGGTATATCATTAGCAGGGGATGCACAAAATCCTGAGTGGAAAGTTCACATTCCACTTGATAATCTTGATGCTGTTATTGAAGCATTACAAAGTTTGAAGTAGGATTAACCCTACTTCTTTTACTTTTATTAGGCTCCCTTGAGCTCTTTGACAAACTTTTCTATACGAGCAATTCCCATACGGATACTCTCTATATCTGTTGCAAAACTAAATCTAAAATAGCCATCACTTCCAAATCCAACACCTGGAACAACTGCTACACCGTGTTTTTCTAAAAGTTCTTTAGAAAATTTCATAGAGTCTTTTTCAACTTCTTTAATATTTACAAAAAGATAAAATGCGCCATCAGGTTTAACAACACTTAGGCCATCTATATTATTAAATAGTTTTACTGCCTCATCACGACGTTTTTTAAACTCTTCACGCATCATAGCAATATCAGCATCAGCACTTCCATTGAGTCCTGTAATTGCAGCGTACTGCGTAATAGAGTTAATATTTGAAGTACTTTGAGATTGAAGTTTTTTTGTTGCCTTAATTAGCTCTGTATTTGCTGCGGCCATGTATCCAAAACGCCAACCTGTCATCGCAACAGATTTGCTAAGGCCATTTATAGTTACTGTTCTTTGAAACATATCATCACTAATAGCTGCTGCTGAAGTGAAAGTTCCTTCATATATAAGCTTCTCATACATCTCATCACTTGCCACAATGATATTCGTACCTTTTAGAACCTCTGCAATGGCAGTAAGCTCCTCTTTTGAGTAAACTGAACCAGTTGGATTTGATGGTGTTGTCAAAATAAGCATTTTTGTTTTTGGAGTTATGGCACTTTGAAGTTGCTCGGGAGTGATTTTAAATCCGCTCTCATCTTGTGTCTCTATCTCTACAACAGTACCACCACAGTACTTAACGAGCTCTGGATATGTTACCCAGTAAGGAGAAGGAATGATAACTTCATCACCTACATCAATCGTTGCTGCAAAAAGATTAAAAAGAGAGTGTTTAGCACCATTATTTGCTATGATTTGGTTTGGAGCGTACGTAAGATTATTATCGCGTTTTAATTTAGCTGCAATAGCCTCTTTAAGTGCAGGAATACCATCAACAGCGGTATACTTTGTAAAACCATCATTGATAGCTTTAATAGCAGAATCTTTAATGACTTGTGGTGTGTCAAAATCAGGTTCACCTGCAGAGAAACTTAGTACATCTTTTCCTTGTGCTTTAAGCTCACCAGCAAGTGTTGTAATAGCTATGGTTATAGACTCAGAGAGTGTATTTACGCGATTTGTTAGCATTCGTAATTCCTTGGTTTATCTTAAATGCTGGAATTATACTCAATTGTATCTTAGAAGAGAAATTAGAGTGATGAAAAAACTAGTTTTTCATCGAAGTAATAAATGATTCGTATATATTTTCAAGTTGTAAATCTTGTTCAAGTAGCTCTTTGTTGTCTTGGACAAGAATATGTTCGAGTATTGCAATACGTTTGAGCATATACTCGAACATCTCTTTGTTGATATCTGGAAGCATGTTGTGCATAAATGGATCTGTACAGCGACCTTTTTCAATGACATGTGCTGGAATACCAATAGCAGTAGAGCAGTCTGGAACATGTTTTACGACTACAGAGTTAGCACCAATTTTTGCTTTTTCTCCAATTACAATGTTTCCAAGAACTTTTGCTCCAGCTCCAATAACTGCTCCTTGTTTGATAGTTGGATGGCGTTTACCTTGTATGAGAGAAACTCCACCGAGTGTTACTCCTTGGTAGATTAAAACATCATCCTCAATGATGGTTGTCTCTCCAATAACAACACCAGTACCATGGTCAATAAAAACACGGTTACCAATCTGAGCAGCAGGATGTATGTCAATATTTGTCATTATCTGAGTGAAACCCATAATCATACGTGCAATTCTTTTGAAGTTTGCATTGTAGAGCTTGTGCGCAATTCTATACCACGCAATAGCCCATACTCCTGGGTAATTAAAAAGAAAGTCTAGTTTAGAGTTGAGTGCAGGATCATTCTTGTAAGCGTTTGAAAAATCCTCTTTAATTGATGCAAAAATTCCCATAAAATACCTCAGTTAGTAGTTCTTAGATACCCATTTTGCTTCATAAATGTCTCTAATTGAAGAAGTGTATCACTTTTTTCTTGCTCTGTGATAAATTCGCTTTTGAGGAGTTCTGACTTAAGTTTGTTTAAAATTTTATCTCCGTTATAGCCTATGGATTCGAGAATAGAGAGTATATTTTTAGATTCTACTTCATGAATGATTTTGTAATCTTTATCAGTTATTTCAATTGTGTACTCATTTGGATGTGTAAAGAGATTATGTTCCATACCAAGAGTCTCTTGATAGGCTCCAATGTTAAAAAAGCCAAGAAAATAATCCTCGTTATCCAAATCTACATCGTGCAAGAAAAGAGGTTTTTCAATATCAAAGCCTATCTCTCCATCACTATCACAAGTGATATCCCAAAGAGATGCCGCACGCAGTGGTTTCTCTTCAAGATGGTGTAGTGGCATTACAGGAAAATGCTGTTTTAAACCCCAGTAGTCTGGTAAAGATTGAAATATAGAAGCATTGATAAGATAGCGTTCTTGAAGGTTACTTTGCAACTCTTCAAGCTCGTTTGTAGGATTATCTGCTTTTAAGTAGAGCGCTTTTTTAATAATGTTGTGCACAAGTATCTCTGCATTAGAGCGATCTTGCAGATCAATGTACCCAAGGTCAAAGAGTGTGAGTAGAGACTCCATGTGGTCAAGTGCATCATGCAGATACTCAGTACAGTTGTGTTCATTTAGCATTTTAGCTAGATAGCGAAGTTCTTCAAGTATAGGTGGATTGACAGGTTTGAAGTTTAAGAGACGCTCTTGGTAATCTTGTGTAAAGAGTTCAAGCACAGGAGTGATGAGTACACTATGAGAAGCAACAATAAAGCGACCTGACTCTGTAAATATATCTGGATGTGCAACTTTTTTTGCATCCATAATTTCACCAAGTAGGAAAACAACTGTACTTGAGAACTCACTTATAGAGTAGTTTCGGGAGTTTGCTTTATGGTGCTGATCATATTCAACGGCTAAACCACCACCAATATTTACACTGTTGAGTGCGGGTGTACCCATTTTTTTGAGATCAGCATAGATATTTCCAGCTTCACGCAAAGCGCGCTTAAGAGGTGCAATGTCAGACATCTGAGAGCCAATGTGAAAGTGAATCATTGTAAGATTTTCTATCATATTTGCTTCGGTTAAAAGATTTATAGCCTCTATAATTTCTGTAGATGTGAGACCAAATTTTGCATCCATTCCACCACTTTTAGCCCAAATGCCACTGCCTGCACTATGAAGACGTACACGAATACCTATGTGTGGTACCTTAAGGTTACACTCCTGGGCAACCTCTATGATAGTTTCAAGTTCACCAAGTCCTTCAATAGTTATGGTGATGTTGTGTCCACTCTGCGCAGCGATAAATCCAAGTGTAATCATCTCTTTGTCTTTAAAGCCATTAACCGTTATATGTGCGCCAGTAGGTGTTTCACTCATCGCTAAAATAAGCTCAGCTTTAGAACCAGCTTCTAAGCCATAGTTATGAATGGCTCCTTGAGAAGTTACAGCCTCAACTACGCTTGGAAATTGGTTGACTTTAAGTGGAAAAACAGCATGAAAACCACCTTTGTACTGATTGTATTTTATAGCCTTGTCAAAATGGTAATAGAGTGTTTCTATCTGTTTTTTAATAAGGTGAGGAAAGCGTAAAATAAGTGGTCCACGAACATTATCATCACGTATACTTTCAACGATCTCAAGTAGTGACGGTCTTGATTTGTAGTTGAGTACAAGCTCACCCTCTTCAATAATGAAGTTTTCATTTGCCCAAATATCTAAACCATAGTTTCTCAATTAAAACGCTCCAAAAGAAACCGTAGTTTCAGATTTATCTTCAAGATTTTTAACAATTACTTGCTCTTTTTCTATCTCATTACTACCGATGATACAGAAGTATTTCGCATCTATTTTCTCAGCGGCTTTTATGTGGTTTTTAAAGTTTTTAGCTTTGTACTCAACAGTTACTTTCGTCTGAGCTCTTTTTTTCTGAGCGAGTTTTATTGCCACTGGCACAAACTCTTCATCCATTGCACCGATATAATAACCATCAAGTTTACTCTCTGGCATAACAATAAGCTCCATCAGACGCTCAATACCCATTGCAAAACCAACAGCAGGAGTGGAGCGCCCGTCTAAAAACTCTACAAGACGGTCGTATCTACCACCTCCAGCGATGGCACTCTGACTTCCGATGTTATCACTCACAAACTCAAAAGCTGTTTTAGAGTAGTAATCAAGCCCTCGAACAAGGTTTGTATCTATCTCATAGGTGATACCATTTGCATCGAGAATTTCTTTAAGTTTTGTAAAGTCATCATCACAACTTTTGCATAGAGAGTTTAGAAGTTTTGGTGCATTCTCATAAAGTGACTGACACTTTTCATTTTTACAATCAAGTACACGAATAGGGTTTGTCTCTTTTCTTCTTTGGCAATCTTCACAAATTTCACTCTCAACACTCTCTATGAAATTTACAAGACTCTCTCTATATTGCGGCATACAGTTTTGATCGCCTAAAGAGTTTAGTTGGAGTCTATAGCCAATACCGCACTCTCTTAAAATATCTGCGACCATCATAATCATCATAGCGTCCTCATAGACACTCTCAACCCCAAAACTCTCAACTCCAAATTGGTGAAACTGTCTTAATCGACCTTTTTGAGGGCGTTCATAGCGAAACATAGAGCCATGATAAAAAAAGCGGTGAATACCTCCGGCTTTATCTAATTTTTTTTCAATAAAGGCACGAACAACACCAGCTGTTCCCTCCGGACGAAGGCAGACATCATTTTCTCCCTTGTCTATGAACTGATACATCTCTTTACCAACAATATCACTTGACTCTCCAACTGAGCGTTTGAAAAGTGCTGTCTCTTCGAGTAGTGGAGTCTCAATGAAGTGAAAACCATATCGCTTTGCTACGCTACTTGCTAGCTCAATGAAGTAGGTAAAGCGTTCATAGTCTTCACTTAAAATATCGTTCATTCCTCGAAGAGATTTGATCATTGGTATCCTTTGTAATTCTATAAAATTTGGTCGTCAAAAAAAGTCTGTAAGGATACCATTTTTTTGCTGTTATTTCTTTTGGATATAATCCATTTTTGAGTCAATGATGACTCGTCACCGAGTCGTTACCAAGTAAAATTATTTAATATTAAAAAAATTATTTTAGTAAATTAAAAAGGATGGATAATGCAAGAACACAACAAGGCTACAGAGTGGTTTGATGAACTCTATAAAAAACATAAAGATAATCATGAAAATATCCCTTGGGCAAGAAAAGCAGTAAATCCACTACTGCAAACATATCTTGATGATGTAGAACATATACACAAAGGAAAAGCGCTTGTTGTTGGTTGTGGGCTTGGTGATGATGCTCATGCCTTAGAACTCGCAGGCTATGATGTAGTAGCAATTGATGTTTCAGAGTCAGCCCTTGAGATAGCAAAAGAGCGTAGTGTTGGTTCATCTATAGTCTACGAGAAGCAGGATATATTTGATATGCCAGATAAATACAAGGCTCATTTTGATTTTGTTTTTGAGGCATTAACTATCCAATCTCTGCCAGTAAAATTTCGAGAAAAGATGATAGAAGCTGTTGCAGATACACTCAAAGTCAATGGAAAACTACTGGTCGTTGCACATAAAAAATCTCGTGAATTTGATGGGCCTCCATGGCCACTGACAAAAGAGGAGATTGATATGTTTAAAAATCATGACCTTAAAGAGCTCTCATTTGAGACGCATACAGAGGAGTCTAATGTTTCAAATACACGTTTTCGTGTACTCTATGAAAAGGTCTAGTCTGCATATTATTCCCTAAAGGGGGAAATTAATTGTTACTGCAGCACCATTATCTCTATTTTCTATCTCAAGAGTTCCAAACATATTCTCCTCTATAATCATTTTTGAAATATAAAGACCCATACCTGTTCCTTTTCCCTCCTCTTTTGTTGTAAAGTAGGGTTCAAACAAGCGTTCAATAATCTCTTCATCAACTCCTCCACCATTATCTGAAATGACAATACTCTTACGTAAGAGTGTAATAGTGATTTTTGGTTCAGGTGTCTGGTTCTGTATTAAAGCATCTTTGGCATTACTGAGTATATTGAGTATAACCTGTTGTAGTTCAGTTTTGTACCCATGCTCAATAAAATCATCACCTTGTAGTATAGTTTTAATATTGTGACTCTCTAGTTGTGCACTCTGTATACTTAAAACCTCTTCAATAGAATCTTTGATGGAGAAGTCATTTTGCTCTTTATCTATTCGAAAAAAGTTTCTAAAGTTATCTATAGTTTTTGACATAAAATCTATTGTTTTTCTGTTTTTGCTGACAAAGTCATCAATATATGCTTGATCGAGTTTATTGAGTGAATAAACAAACTCGATTTTTTGGATACGAATACTTATTTCATTGAGTGGTTGACGCCACTGGTGTGCTATTGCACCCATCATCTCTCCCATAGAAGCTAACTTATTTTGATTTTGCAGTACTTGTAGTTGTCTAAGATTTTCTTTGGTTTTTTGTGTTACTTCATTTTGTAGGTTCGCTTCAAGGTCTTTTTGCAAACTTATATCCATAATAACTGCCATTGACTCATTGATGGTCTCTTTTAGTTTTGTTATAGCAACAAGTAGGGTTCCTTTAGAGC
>Ga0272440_1000233_pt1 | contig 46702 bp, 24 predicted proteins | sample SSMMMBAug17_FD_192440 | JGI IMG/M metagenome (GOLD analysis project Ga0272440, IMG submission 192440) | Marine sediment archaeal communities from Little Sippewissett salt marsh, Falmouth, MA, United States - SSM-MMB-Aug17 | ecosystem: Environmental > Aquatic > Marine > Wetlands > Sediment ...
CTTAGTAAAAAATTGATCATAGTCACGGGATTCCGATTTTGGGGTATCGACTTGACGATTAAACATATGACTTTCCTTATATAAATATATAAAATTTTTAAAATAATGATAAAAATATGCGATATGACTATATTTTATATATCATTTTGTGAAATAATCAAGTCATGTATCAAATAATTAATATTTTGTCAACATATTTATACGACATACCGTGCCCCCAATATAAAAAAACAAAGCATAACTGACAACAATTAACGCATCATATATATCAATTATATCAGTATCTTGCGTACAAAATATTAAGCAGGCATAATTTAATCTGAAAGACAAAAAAAAATTTAGGGGGAAATTTTGTCGAAAATTAATTAGGTGAAAATCGGTGTTTAACACGTCTTCATCAGTAAAAGGCGCAAACATTGCAATTGTAACATTTGAATACCCGGTTTGTTTTGCATAATCTGCTGATTTTTTACGTGCCAGTATGGCTTCTTTCATATTGGTAAAACTTTTGACAAACAGGCTATCTCCATTCACATTATCAGAAGATACCGAATTCATCAATAAATCGAATGCACTGGTTCAAGAGGAGGATGTTGAGAAATATTTTTTTTGCTTTTTGTTTACTCTATAAAAGGGTTTAGTCGATTTTTGAAAATGGGGTAGTTAATTTTCGAGCATTCCTTACCTGAATCAAACTCGTCAGACAGCAGTCCAACAAGTCTGATTTCAGGCATTTTTAGACAAAGCTTATTCCTTGTCTTCTTTATCCGCATTATCCACTTGTTTCGCTTCTTCAAGCAATTCTTCAATATTGGAAATAAAATTTTCATATTTCCATTTTGCTAAAACATATGTCCATCCAGATAATTTTTTGTTGTCAGTTTCAGCTTCATACGCCAATTCTTCGGGTGTTTTTTCTTCCTTTTTCTCAGCATCTGCTTTTTCATCAGTTTTTTCTTCAGGTACAGGCGTTACAGTATCGTCAGGAGCCTCAGGTGGTTTCTCTTCTTTTATTTCAGTCTCAGGCGGCTTTTGAAAAGTTACTTCCATTCGTAAACAATGGACATCTTCATTATTCTTGAATTTCTTTTCAGGATATAATGTATACACCTTGCCGTTGAAAAGATAAAAGGCCATCTTATCGACTTTAGACTTGTCGGTTTGTTTTTCTGATGGATTTTCAACGTCTTCAATCCGAAGCGAACTTAATGCACGTAAAACAGAACTGACCTCACTCTTTTTTGGAGTACGTCCTTCTGGTACATTGAAAAGTTTGGCATCCTCACCCTTTTTTTCGCGCTGGATGGTATATATTTTTTCGCCTTCATCACTTGTAAAAGCAACTTTTTGAACATCCTCTTCCTTGATATCGAGAAGATCTTTGTCCAGCCACCCTTTAGAATCTTTGGTCATATATTTAAAATTCTTATCAGTCAGGTAAACCGTATCAGATTCATTTATCCGAACGTATTGTCCGCCTGATGTCCGCTGATCATTTTCACGCACTTTACCGGTGATAATATTGGCAATCACTGAGTCATCATCCTTTTTCAGTGTGACCATGATCCCTTTTTCATCTTCTTTTGCAGTAGATTCTTCAGGTGGAAGAAGTTGCATTCGGGCAAGCGATGCCTCTGATGCTTTAAAAGAACGGCCAATTTTGGCTTCTTTCCATTTTTTGACAAAATCAATCAATTTTTTGAAATCAACCGGATAATTGTATCGACTTTTTACAACCCATTTATCATCAACTTTACCCAATTGAACGGTGCCTTCATCGCTTTGGATTGTTACTGACGCAATGTCGTTAACCGGCAAATTTTCAAGCAATTCCCCTCCCATTCTGGATTTTTTGGTAACCGAAGGGGTTTGCATTGTTGTTATTATTAAACTGACACCGATTAATATTCCTAAAATAATTACCAGGAAAAGCATTGTTTTCGGTTTCATAAGTTATACCTCTTGAATCTTGAAAATGGTTAATAGAAAATAATCTGTTTGCAAGAAACAGTCATCATTTAAGCTTACTTCTTGTATGCTTTTTTCTGACGATAAATGGCGAAAGCGATTCCACCAATTGACACCAAAAGCGGCATTAAAAAGATATTGATAAATTTAACTTTTAGCCCCAGATTCTCGATGTCTGCACGTAAATTTCGTCGCACACGCTTGAGTTCCTTACTTACTTTAATTTTCTGTGATTTAAACTTTGCAATTTCACGTTCTTGCTCAGGCGATATAAGCATTTTTTGGGAAGGATCCTTCTTTTGCTGTAATTCCTGAACCCGACGATTGGTTTGTTCAAGCTCTCGTACCAGTTCCTGTTCTTTGGATTGCCATCGTTCCTGAGCAACACGCTCAAGTTCCTGAACTTTTGTAAAGGGACGCTGGAACTTCCCGCGAGATCGAATACCAATGAGATCATCACTGCCAGAAAGCATTTCCAGTGAATTTAATAAAAAGTTCAAATTATCATTGAACATATTGGTCATCTGAAATCCCAGAAAATTCTGGCGTTGTACATAGTAAGAGTCATTGAGCATATCAGCATCAGCAACAACAATAATGGTTGCATCTTCTGATGCTTCCTTAATCTGCTTATCTTTTTCAGCTACCGGCTTGTCGTCTTCACCTTTTGGGGGGCCGGCAACAAAAGCGGTTTTAAATTTTCCTGTTACCTGAGCAACTATATTGAACGGTTCTGCAGCGGCCTGAAAATCACGACGAATGCCTTCTGCGCCAAAATTGGCTTTGAATGAATCTATAAGACTGGCTTTTCGGCTGGATACAACCAGTCCTTCAACTTCTGAAGTTGCATTCACACGCTTTTTGATGGCACCACATGCTGGAAAAAGCAAGCTTTCAAGGTTGGATGTGATCACATTGTCTGAACTGAAACTTTCGGCTTTGGCTGAAATCCACACTGGATTGGATTCAACTTTGTTATTCTGCGTACGAACACGTGTGGGAAGGAACATGTCTGCCAAAACTTTTCGTTCTTCCATCTCTACCCCCCATGCCTTGAACAGCTTATCCAGATTGGAACCATTATTTCGCATGTATTGATTTTGTGAGGGCGTTTGATCGGAATGACACATGGGGTCTACGTATACAATGGCATTTTTACCAGACAAAACAAATTGATCAATTGCATACTGAAGCACATCGCTGAGTCCTTTTGGATGTAAAATTATCAGTAAATCAATATCGTTATCAATGGACTTCGCGCTTGTGGCAATTTCTTCAACCTTGTATGTCTTTTTTAGCTCATCAATAAATAACCATGGCTTCTGATTGCCTTGTGGCGGCTGTCCGGGCATGGGCATTTGAGGATTTCCAAATACTGGTAATCCAGAAATAATGCCAACGCGTTGTTTTGTTGAATTTTGAACCCTATAGATAATGCGGGTAATATCATACTCCAACAGGGTTTCACGTGCTGGATCCAAAAAAGGCACACTTTCTTCCTGATCCACTGCCATGATGACCACGCCAAAATACAATTTTTCTCCTGTGGGCATATTCATTCCTTGGAGTCCATATTTCATGGCCCATTCTTCTTCATCAGAATCAACTTTCGGATCATAAAGCTCCATGGATACTTTTCCATTGCTGTGTTGAACATATTCATCCAGAAACTCAATCGCACGTTTGGCAAACTGCTTAATGTTCACTGGAATATTCGGAAGACTCTTGCTGTAAAAAACTTTAATTGTAACGTCTTCGGCAATGTTTGTCAGAATATTTTTGGTTCCCTGTGACAGGGAATACATTTTGTCTTCAGTTAAATCCCATCTGAAACTGGCATATGACACGATTACGTTGGCCAAAATGACAACCGCCAGCATAATTGATATACCAGCTGTGGAAAAAAGTGTTTCTTTTATCCGGGTATTTTTTTGTTCAGTCATTTTATATTCACCTCATAAAAATTGTTATATTGTTAATAAATCACGATTTTCGTGAAATTAGAATAACCCCGTTGGTATAAAGCATAAAAAACATAAACGACAAATAATAAAAAATATCACGAAAATCCAGCACACCGCGCTGAATTGATTGATAATGTGTCATAAAACTAAATGAAGCAACCAGATTGACCAACCATGTCGGTGCCCATCCAATTAAAGCCTCTGTTACCGGAGGCCATCCAGAAAGCACCATAAAAAGACAGGCCACAACAGCCAGAATAAAACTGACGACCTGACTTCGTGTAATAGCTGATGTCATACTGCCGACACTTAAATATGCACCGCCCATGAGAAAACTGCCCACATACGCACAAAAAATTGTTCCATAATCCGGATTACCCAGATACATAGTACTCAGGACAAGCGGGAATGTCAGAATTTGTGCAATCCCAATAAATATCCATGCCGCAAGGAACTTTCCCAGAATAACTTCGGTGAGTGATATGGGTAAGGTCATGATTAATTCAATTGTGCCCACACGTTTTTCATCAGCCCATAAACGCATGGCCACTGATGGAATTAAAAACAGAAATAACCAGGGATACCATTCAAAATGGCTTCTTAAATCCGCCTGTCCGGCTTCATAAAAATGGCTGACCGAAAAAGTAAAAAAACCGATCAGCATTAAAAAAATTACAATAAAAACATAAGCAACCGGAGATCCAAAATATCCGGTCAATTCTCTTAACAAAATAATTTTTGTATTTCTTAATGTTCTTGGCATATGCACCTCGAAAATTGTTTAATTTGATATAATTAAATTCGTTAATACCTGTTGGATTAATTTTTGACCATCCGATCCAATCGCGAACGAGCTTCGCCGACTTCGGTAATCATCCGAAAAACTTCATCCAATCTTCCTTGTTCAGTGTAAATGGATTCAATCTGATAATTATTGTCTGTGGCACATTTCAACACTTTGTCTGTCAATGGCACCCCGATAGATTCTGGATATATACGTAAATCCACATTCTTTTTGTCATCAATCACTTCAGTTTCTTTAACGCCAGGGAGAACATTAAAACAATTTTTGGCTTTTTCAGCCTCTGCATTTTGAAGTATCAGGCGGACAGCCCCATGAAGTCCCGAACGTGCGCGTAATTGCTCGGGTTTGTCATTGGCAACCACATGGCCGTTGGCAATAATCATTGCCCGGGTACACACAGCATCAACTTCTTCAAGAATATGGGTGGAGAGAATAATTGCCTTGTTTATACCCATTTCCCGAATCATTGATCGCACTTCATGTTTTTGATTGGGGTCAAGACCATCTGTGGGTTCATCCATGATCAGATAATCTGGATCATGCAATATACTCTGGGCAAAACACACACGCTGTTTAAAACCCTTGGAAAGCGTGTTTACCGGCTGATAGACAACATCTTTCAGGAAACACTTTTCAATGGTTTCATCAATTTTCTTATTCTTTTCAGTTCCGGAAAAGCCACGAACTTCTGCACAAAACTCCAGAAAAGATCGGGCTGTCATTTCTGGGTATACAGGTGCATTTTCTGGCAGATAGCCTATCTTTTGAAGGGCTTCAATTGGGGATTGGATAATATCCATTCCGCCAATCACAGCGGTTCCGGATGATGGGGTGATGAACCCTGTAATCATGCGCATGGTTGTTGATTTTCCTGCGCCATTGGGTCCTAAAAATCCAAGGACTTCACCTTTTTTTACCTCAAATGAAATATCATTTACTGCTTTTTTAGGACCAAAAAATTTGGTGAGGTTTTTTACTTCTATCATAACTGGATCTTACCTCCGCTATTGTTGTTTGTTGATGAAACAAAACTTCCCCGGATAATGAATGTAGGCTATCGTTTTCTCAATAATTAAAAATGTGTTGACTACGATGATTCAGTACATTCAATCTCTGCCGGATGCATGTTTCATAATGTTTACTATTATTTATTTTTTTGGTGAGAATTTTGAGCCATTTCTTAAATTGATATTTACCAGATAAAACATCATTTATCTGCTAAATAAAAAAAATATTTTGCATTTTTTGGAATTGTCAAGGGGGGATGATAAAAAAGAATGACAGTGATGGTAAATTAATTATTAAATCCCTCCAAATACACATCGCAATACATCAATTTCCAAGCTTTGTAAACAAGAATAATTTTTATCAACCGCGTACTTGAAACAGAATTTTTTGACACCTGTCAAAATGATCAACAGTCTATCAAGGGTATTTACAAAATAAATGTAAGTTTATCAGTCGTTGCAATATTATTAGATTTACAAAGTTCCATTGCTTCATCTGTAAATCCTCCTAAAGAAAAAAAAGCGGGCAAGACGATTTTCTGAGAATGAATATTTGAGTATACACTGACTTTTTTCATAAACTGCGATATCAAAGCCCCCCCCTGCTGGTTTTGACAATTTTTTAACCAACATAGGATCCACTCACCAGCATGGGTGCTATTTTAGACTCTACAACATCATGAAAACTACCTGCCATTGTTTTGTCAGTTATTAATTTACGTTCTTTATCCGGATAGATGTATTGTGTTATATTTACAAAAAGATATCATTGAAGAGCCTGTATTGCAACTAATGACATGCGAATTCAAGCTTCTCTAAAATGACCAGCACACCATTTTTCCCAAACCTGATGATAAATTTGTTCGACCTTTTGCGTAAACGTAAACCAATCACATAAGCCCGATTGCATCATTCTGGTTCGCAGTTCACCTCTGATATTTGCCAGTCGCGGCAAAGCATTTGACCAATAAACCGCTTTTTCAATGTAGCGATGATGTGTTTCCACGATCCATTCATTCAAATCTAACGTTTTGAGAATACTCGCCACCATTCTTCCCGCATGACGATTGCCTTTCATCGTAATGATTGGAACCCCCATCCAAAGTCCATGACAGGCTACTGTGTGCCCTGACCAGGGTTGCGTATCCAGTAGAATGTCTATTTTGTGATGTTTTTCTAAATATTGCACAAAAGGTTGATTACCAGAATATTCGATACGATCTAATGAGATTCCTCTGGATAAAAAAAATTGCTTGTATCTGTCAATAATTGATGCATCAGATAACGTTATCGATTGGATCATTAAACGACTTGAAGGTATTGCGCTTAAAATATCAGCCCACAAAGATAATATTTCCTCAGAGACCTTGCTTAACTTGTGAAAAGCCCCAAAGGTTAAATAGTGATTTTCAAGTGCAGGCAATGGGTATGTATCCACCGAAATGTCGGGAGGTTGATAACAACAAAAGCATGGGTCAATACGGACCAGTTCTTCAGTATAATATGAATTGCTTTCAAGAGGATCAAGGCAGGCATCAGTCAAAAAGTAATCCATTGTCTGTAAGCCACTGGTGTTGGCATACCCCATATATGATATTTGTATGGGAGCGGGCTTTCCGGCAAAAATTTCAAGCCTGTTTTTTGCGGTATGGCCAGCAAGATCAACAAGTATATCAATACCATCTGCACGAATTTGATCCATCACCGCCGTATTACAATACCCGCTGATATTTTTCCATGTATTTTTATATTTTGACAGCCTGTCGGTTACCTGATCCGGTTTTTGAATGTCTGCATAGCAGTAGACATCAATATGTTGATGAAATCTCAACAATGGTTCAATAAAAAAAGATACCGGATGCAATCGAAAATCCGGTGAAAGATATCCCACTCTTATTGGACGAGAGATATCCGGTATATTGGCGTGAAAAGACCGGGGAGAAATTGATTGAGAGATATGGATTCCCCATCGTTTGTGTTCATTATAAATTGTTTCGGTTGTCTGATTGGGAACGTAGTTTAATGCAAGCAGATAATTACTCCAGATTTGCTGGTAATCGGTGCGATTGTTTAAAGCCTTTTTATAAGCAATGATTGCATCATCAATCTGCGATTTTTTTAAATAGACATTGCCCAGTTGATTATATGCCAGAGCCATTTGACCGCAATTATTAGATTGCGCAACAACCTGTTGACAACAGGCAATGGCCTTATCCACTTGATGAATTGATTCATAAACCATAGATAAATGAATATTGGCCTCATGATAATGTGGTTTTATCGCCAGTGCCTGAGTGAAACAATCAATACTCTGTTGATACTCCTTTTTATAATAAAGTGCCATTCCTAAATTGTTCAGTATCCCCGGATCCTCAGGTTTGAGTTTTAACGCTTTTTGATAATGTGTAATCGACTGCTCAAATGCCCCAATCCTTGCCAGCAGGATAGCCAGATTACTATGATAAAAACTATCGGAATCGTAAATCTGGATGGCCTGTTGTATCAATGGAATGGCCTGATCAATGCGCCCCAGTTTTTCTACGATCAAACCAAGTAAGTGTAAGGCATCTGGATGATTGGGATTTTTTGACAAAATATAATTACATTGTGCCCGGGCAGAATCGTATTGTTCTTTTTCAAAAAATGTAATGGCTTTTTTCATTTCATTAGGCATGCGTGACTGTGCGTGATTCATGGATGACTCCTTTTGTCGTTACACCATGAAACCCACAACTGCCGAAAAGTATTCTCCAGTGAATGCACATATTGCGATCGATTACTGATACCTGATTCAATGATGCGATGACGCATACTTTGTCGTAATGTATTTAATTCATTGAGATGCTTAGTAAGATGAACTGCTTTTTTCACAAAGTCGTGATGATCTCTTGCAATCCACTCTGGTAAATCAAGGGCGAGAATTAATCGTTGTCCAATGCGCGAGGCATGCCTGATGCCTGAAAGGGTTAATATGGGTACGCCCATCCACAGGGAATGGCAAGAGGTTGTATGACCTGTCCAGGGTTGCGTATCCAGCATGATATCTATTTGATGATGTAATTTTAAATATTGTTCAAAAGGCAAGGTTCCAATGCATACGACACGATGATTTTTGATGCCATATTTTTCAAAACAGGTTTGAAAGTAGCGGACAATATCAGGGTCATCATAAGCGGATGCCTGAAGCAAAATTTTTGATTCCGGGATTTGCAAAAGCACTTTTGACCAAAGCTGAATAATGATTTCATTTACTTTTGATGTATTATGAAACGCACCAAAACAAATTTTTTTGTTGTGTAATGCAGGTGTTGGCGAGACAGGCAATTTATTGCCAAGTGATGACAGACAAAAAAAACAGGGATCAATATGTATCAATTTTTCTGTATAATATGAATCCGAGGTGCCATTTGGATCTATTACAGCATCAGTCAGACGATAATCGATATGTTTCAATCCACTGGTTGTTGGATACCCTAAATAGTTGATCTGAATGGGCGCGGCCTGATATGTCATAACACGTATACGGCTGTTTGCCGTGTGGCCGGCAAGATCAACCAGAATATCGATACCATCTTTTTGAATTTGACTGGCCACTTGTTGATCATCCATTGTGTGAATCATAGTAAATTTATTGACATGTTTTTGTATCTTTACAGTGGTTTGATCAGGCGTGGGGACATGGGCATAACAATATATTTCAAATTGTCCGGGATGATATTGCATTAAAGCCGGTTCAATAAAATAGCCCACAGAATGTCCACGAAAATCTGGAGAAATATAAGCCAGCCGGATGGGGCGATCAGGATCAGGAAAGTTTGAAAAATTCAGTTGATTTTTGGGTGTTATTGAGAAAGTATTCCCCCACTTGCGATGATAATAATAGAGTTCGTCAGAAGAAACATCCGAACAATAATTGAGGTATAATAATAAATTACTTTGCGCGACAGTCGAACCCGATTCAAGGTCAATGACTTTTTTGATATGTGCCACTGCCTCAGGCATATGTCCAATGAGTCGATAAGCCTGAGACAAATTGGTATGAATTCCAGCATGATTGCTGTCAAGTGCCAAACCCGTTTGAAAATGCTCAAATGCTTTCTGCCATTGTTTCATCTCAATATAGCATGTGCCAATATTACTATGGATGGTGGCATTTTTACTATCTCGTTTAAGGGCTCTTAGAAAGTAATCGTGTGCTTTAAGGATATTTTTTTGTTGAAACGCATTATATGCTTTGACGAGTAATTCTGATATCGGCTGCATGTTGATATTACCTGTTTATTTATCTGGCATTTCAGACCTTTTGGATTGGGTCATCGACTTTTTCAAGTTATCTTCAGAGACTAAAAAAACATAGGGTTTTTTTGAAATGGGGTTTTCTCCCTCAATCACAAGTGTATGGTAAACAGACTCAATATTTTGATATGTCAATACATCTTTTGCCGCCCCCATGGTAAATATTTTTCCATTTTGCATCAAAATAAGTTGATCACAGAATTCACTGGCAAGGTTAAGATCATGCAATACAATCATAATGGACATATTTTTTTGATGTTTTAACCGATTCAATAAGGTCAATATCTGCAATTGATGGGCAATATCCAGATGATTGGTTGGTTCATCCAGTAAGAAGAGTTCAGGCTCCTGAGCCAGCGCACGTGCAATACGAATTAGTTGCTTTTCTCCACCACTGAGGGCATTTAGTTGACGATACCGCAGTGATTCAATCTGAGTAATTTTCATTGCTGTTTCAGCAATCTGGATATCCTGTTCCGATTCCCAGAACTGCCATCGTTTTCGATACGGATTTCGACCCAGTAGAATATAATCTTCAACATGCATGGATGGGTCAAGCTCTGTTGATTGCAGCACAATGGCAATTTCTTTGGCCAGATCCTGTTGATTATATGATTGTATCGAATGATTACAATACAGAATCTGCCCGCTTATTAAAGGGATAAATCCAGTAACTGCTTTCAGAAGCGTTGTTTTTCCTGAACCATTGGGGCCAATAATGCCAACACAACTGCCTTTTTGAATATCAAATGAAATATCTTGTAATTGAAATTGTGATGACTGCCGATAGCTTAATTGACTGACAGATAATACATTTTGTTCGTTGTTTTTCATTTTTTAACCAGTGCATAAATAAATATCAGCCCGCCCACAAGTCCTGTAACTATGCCTACTGGCAATTCTAGAGGGGTAATTATCGTTCTGGCCAATAGATCGCATAGAATAATAAAAATAGCACCTGTGATATAGCTGGCAGTGACAACTATTCGATGGTCTGATCCAAAAAATAATCTGACAAAATGCGGCACCACCAAACCGACAAAGCCAATAATTCCAGATATCGAAACACAAAATCCAGTCAGTATCGATGCCAGAATCAACAATATATTACGCACACGTTCGACATGCAAGCCCAGGTGAAAAGCATCCGCCTCACCCAGTGAGAGGACATTTAAATCAACTGAAAAGATTGATGTTATCAGACACCCCAGCAAAGAAACAATCAGCAGACAATATACAAGCATACGATTGGGTTCTTCAAGTGAGCCCATTGTCCAGAACATGATACTATGCATTTGTTCTGACTTTGAAAGAGAAATAATCAGCATAAATAATGAATTCGAAATAAAGCTGATCATCACACCAATGAGAAGTAAACGCTGGACATTTTGAACAACACCAAATGATTTAAGGCCATAAATCGCAAGGATAACACATCCCGCCCCAATCATTCCAAAAAAAGGAAGTGATAGGGCATAGGTTTGATTTAACGAGAACACGATACATATACTTACACCCAGTGCTGCACCACCAGAAATGCCTAAGGTATAAGGCTCAACCAATGGATTCCGAAAAATGGCCTGAAGAATTACTCCGGCAAGACTTAATGCGCCGCCTACAGCTATTCCAACAAGTATTCGGGGCAATCGTATTTGCATTAATATGGTATATTCGGTGCTTTCATTTTGATTCATTAAGATTGAAATCAGCTTATCAATCGAGATATTCATTGCCCCCATTGACAGGGCAACCACGCATACACATGCGAGTATTATCAATAAAATGCTTGATGTGATACAACATTTAATCGCTTTTTGATTCATGCATCATGTTCCGGTTTAATTGTGGATGAAGCAATTGAATCAATTGCTGAAGTGCATCAGCAAAAGATACAACAGTCGGGCTACAAAACAGATATGAATCAATAATATGAACTCTTCTGGATTGTGCTGCTTTTAAAGAAGCAAACCCAAGCCATCGCTTTTTTTCTTCTGACCCTGTCATACCCATTGACGTAATCAGGATAACATCAGGATTGCTGGCAAGAACCTTTTCTTTGCTAAATATTCCATTTTTTTGATATGACGCAATATTGATTCCGTTTGCCATGATAATTAAATCATTGACAAAACTTTCGCTCGTAGCTGCATATAAGGGCCTTGCACCCAACTGAACAAAAACTTTCTGTTTTGGTACATTGCCCAAATTTCTGATCAAAAGATTAATTCTTTCTCTCGCTTTGTTGATAAGATTTTCAGCCAGTTGTTGTTTTCCCACTCTCTGGCCCAAACGCAAAAACTGACTTGCCATCTGCTTAAAATTATAGGGTTGCCCAAATAAAGCGATATCGATTCCCAATGATTTGAATTTTTTTATTGCACGATGATCTGTGAGATGCGTTGCAACAATCAGGTCGGGATTGAGCCGGACAACTTCTTCAATATTTACATCAACAGCAGATGCGATACGTTTTTTGTTTTGAGCATCCGGTGGTTTGTTGCAATATATTGTGTTGCCTACCAGATATGGTCCCATCTTCAGCAGGTAGATGCTCTCTGTCAATGATGGGGCTAACGATACAATTCGTTTTATGGAATTCGATTTTGTATGTAATAAATTTTGATGGGGTTGTGAAAAACAAATGGTCGTACTGAATATGAAGATCCAGACGATGATTGTTTGCAATGTGATCGTAATTTTTATCATAGCTAATATTTAATTGACTTCTTTGTTTTTATTTGAGTTCATATTTGATAAAGTTGAAATTGTCAAATACTTATTGCGTGTGATATCTTAATGTATCGGAAAAACAAAATCCTGCTTTATATTGGTTCAAGTGCAATTCCGCTTGCTAACGCGCGCGGCTCTGAAAATTTCGGCAGCTTTTAATCTGAGCCGCGCGCGTTAGCAAGCGGGACTGTATTTGAAGCAAATATCAAACAGGCTTTCCGAAGACGCACAAAAGTTAGGCTAATCAAAAATTTGCCCGAAGGCACTATGTTCTAATTTTGGTGCATGGAAATGATTTGTTTGACTTGCTTGAAAAGGTAAGGTATTTTTATTGTATATTAAAATCTTATCACACCGCAACATAATAAATCAAAAAAAGGAGAGAAAAAAATGTATTTTAAGCAAATCACAGTAGATGGTATGGGATGTCTATCATATCTGATTGGATGTCCAATGGCAAAAGTCGCCTGTGTTGTAGATCCCAAAAGAGATGTACAAACTTACATTGACCTGGCCCGGGAAAATGGGATGAAAATAACACACATTTTTGAAACTCACGTGCATGCCGATCATGTAAGCGGTAATCAAGAGCTTCAATCTCGGACTGGGGCAGAAATTTGTTTTATGGAAGAAACGCCAATCACATTTAAACACACTTCTTTAAAAGAAGACCAGACAATGTCTTTTGGCAATGTGACACTGAAGTTTATCAAAACGCCGGGGCATACCCCGCATTCCATGTCTATTCTTGTTACAGATAAGTCAAGAAGTCAGGAGCCCTGGATTGTTTTAACCGGTGACTGTTTATTTGTCGGTGATATTGGACGTCCTGATCTGGCGGGTGAGGAATTAATTGATGAGCAAACAAAGAATCTATACGAATCCTTATATAAAAAGCTGGGTGCAATGCCAGATAATCTTGAAGTATTTCCCTCACATGGTGCAGGATCGCTCTGTGGAAAAGGGATGAGTGCCAAATCCAATTCGACCATAGGTTTTGAAAAGAAAACCAACCCTGTCTTGCAATTATCTGAAGAAAGCTTCATCAATCAAATGAAACAAAGTTTTCCAGAACGTCCCAAAAGTTTTACCAACATTATCAATATGAACTTGAATGGCGCACCTCTTTTGGATCGATGCCCCATTGTTCGGGATATGAGTCCGGCACAGGTTAAACAAGAAATTGATCAGGGCGCATTGGTTCTGGATACGCGAGATACGGCCGCTTTTGGCGGTGTCCATATTCCTGGCGCAATCAATATTGGTTTTGCAAAACAGACCGCCAATTGGATCGGTATGGTGATTGATCCAACCGCCAGATTAATTTTACTGGTCTCTGATGAAAAAAAATATGAAATGATGGAAACTCATCTGCATCGAATAGGCTATGACAATATCATTGGATATCTTTATGGCGGAATTGCCGCATGGCAGGAAGCTGGATTTCACATTAATCAGTTGTGGCAAATTTCAACAGAAAAATTGAAAAATAAACTCGAAAATTCTCGGTACGACTATTTTTACGATGTCCGCACACAGGCAGAATGGGATAATGGGCATATCAAGGAAGCCGCGCATCTGCCATTAACGACCTTACTGAAACAAATACCGGATATACAAAAAGATAAGGAAATCATTATTACATGTGGCGTGGGTTATCGGGGAAATATTGCAGCCAGTTATCTTCAAAGCCAAGGTTTTCAACACGTTCATAGTCTGGCGGGGGGGATGATGGCATGGATCAACAGTGGCTTACCGGTTGTGTGAATATTTTCTTTCATTTCTGAGACATTAATTGGCAAAATTATTTTGTTTTTATGAATTAGTTATTGATTGAGATTCAATTCGATGGTAATAATATGATAATTTTGTTAGGAATTCTGGATTAATGACGTTTTTTAGATTATATATAAATTGCGTACAGCGAAAAACAAATTACAGCGGAACCTCTTTTGTTTTTTCAAAAAAAATAGCGTTATTAATTAAGGATCTGAAAACTTTATCATTATTATGAATTATTTTGAAAGGAGTAAGAATGAACTTTTCTAAAAGAAAACAATTTTTAAAAATGTTGATTTCAATTAGCCTGACGGCCCTGTTACTAATGACAGGCTGTGCTGAAAATGACCAAAAAGATTTCGAACTGCATAAAGGTGTTTTTAAAGACAGTGCTGTACAGGGATTGAAATACAAAACGGCTACCAATGATGGCATGACTGATGAAGATGGTACGTTTTATTATTGTACTGGAGAAACAGTCACCTTCTTTGTTGGTGACATCCAGCTTGGAGTACCAGCACCGGCAAAAGCATTAATGACGCCTAAGGATCTTGTTCCACAGGACGCAGGTAATCCCGAGAAAAATAAGTTGCTTATTGCGCGTTTTTTACAGACGCTGGATGCAGACAATAAACTGGAAAATGGAATCCAAATCAACCAGGAAATTCATGATAATGCCGTTAAAAAGGATTCATTTGATCCTGAATCTATTATATTTATTGCTGATAATAATAACTCTTTTTCAAAATGTGAGCAGAGCATTCGTGGTGCAATAAAACAATTCAATGCAACTGCTTCGGTTCCATCAGCAATCACACTTGTTGATGAAGCGTCAGCCCAGAGTCATTTGAATAAAGCAGAAAATGAGCAAAATTTAATAGAAAATGATCCGGCCGAACATTCAAATATTAGCAATAAAATCTCTGTGAATCGCGATAACATGGGCGTCTGGTTTATTACAGGGCCTGCTGAAGCTGATCTGTATAGCATTTTTTATGAAGTGGGATATCAAGTTGCAAAAGATAGACTCTTTCAACTGGAACAGTACAGACGTGCCGCAACCGGTCAACTTGCAGAATGGTTGGGTAAAGATTATATTGCAAATGATATGTTTGTAAGAACTATAGGGTATACACAGGATGAACTTCAAGCCGGTTTTGATGCATTGGATGGCGACTCCAAAAAAGTAATTAGTGGCTATGTTGATGGTATCAATCAGTGGATAGCTTATGTGAAAGCTGAAAATAGCAGTAAAATGCCGTTTGAATTTGTTGCACTTTCAACAAGTTTAAGTATACCTTGCGAACCGGGAGAATGGAGTGTAACAGACCTTTTGGCCTGGAATGTGTTACTTCAACGTCAATTTGATCCTGAAGCCCTGAAAGTTGATCATGGGCAATTGGATAATATTGCATTAATAGGGCGCTTGATTAATCACGATTCGTATAAAGCTGATATTTCTGCCCTTCTGGGGCAGCCAGCAGGTACGACTACTATTGGTCACGTCATGTTTAAAGATTTACGATGGAATGATGATCCTGATGCCCAAACATACATTCTTGATGAAGATGTTCCTGATGAATGGAAGCCGCCAAGTCAACAAAAGAGAATGAATACCACAATTTCGATTCCATCAATCCCGGACTATTCAAAAGCGATCAGTAAGCTTCAGCAGTTCAGACACCGCGTACAAAATAACCTGGAACGTATTAATGCCAATGTTAAGATGGGAAGTTATGCCTGGGTTGTCGGACCACAAAAAACAAAGGATGGCAAACCGATTATTTATGCAGGACCACAGATGGGATTTGATTCTCCTTCCATATGTATTGAATGTTCTATTGATGCAGGCGGCTTAAAGGTTTCAGGTATGATGATTCCAGGTATTCCAGGTATTATTTTGGGACGAACACCGCATCATGCATGGTCTATGCAAGTAGGGCATGTACATTCAACAGATTTTTATTTTGATTATGATCCAAGTAAACTTGTTGCCAGACCGAACATGGAAACAATTCAAGTTCAGGGACAAGGTAAGCTAGAAATACCTGTTTTTAAAATTGAGGGTCGTCCTGTTATATCGCCAATGCCTTTTAATCCATCCAGTTATTCCTTAGCAGAAGATGGTCCGATTGTTTCCTGGCGGTATTCCCATGTTGGCCATGAATTTGAAATGGTTGCTGCAATGCTTGATTTGGCCAGAGCTCAAAGTGTTGAAGAATTTGGTGAAGGGATTGAAAAGTTAGGGCTAAGTCAACATTTTTGCTATGCTGACAAAGAGGGGCACATTGCTTATTGGATGTCAGGTCGTGATCCTGTTCGTCCTAAGGATCCGCTTGGCCTGGCTTATCAACTGCCTCAGGGCTTTGATCCAACAAAGGTGCCACAGATGGATTGGGATGATAATGAATTAAAAGAACGCGTCCATGTAGAAGATCCGAAACGTAATTATTTTGCCGGATGGAATAATAAATCTCATCCTTATTATTCTGGTTCACCCAATAATGTCGATTATTTTACAGGACCTTTTCATCGTTCCCATATTATATACGAATACCTTGATAATCATGACGACCTGACCTACGAAGATGTTCGAGACTTGGCAGTTTATATTTCAACAACAGAATCTATTGGAAAAGCTGGAAATCCCTGGCCATTTGTTAAAGATATATTTTCAGGGGCTGTTGAAGCAGACAATACAAATGCGAATTATAGTGAACGGCGCAATGCGCTTAAGCTTCTCAATGAATGGGATGGTCATTTTGTTGATGGTGGAAAAGACAACTGGGTCGCTGGTAAAAACCGATCTGACGGTTGGATGCTCATGGATACCTGGATCAGAAAGGTTATTGAAAAAACGTTCTCAAAGTATTTGGATGTGTTAGCCAATCCTGAAGATGCCGGCGGTGAAAGTGGTGCTGAAGGTGAAGAGTCTGCAAAATTGTTTTTTGGTAATGAATATCAAAGACGCTTGCTAAATGTGATTATCAGAAGTTTTAAAGGGCGATGCCATTATGACTGGTTCAACAATAGCTTGTTAGCACCACCGGAATCTGATCAATTCACTGCCGCTGCCCAATACATGAAAAGTACAGCCTTTAGCATTTTTGTTGAAGCCCTTGATGAATCCCTTAACGATCTGGGCCCTCAACCATGGGGCACTGATAAAAGAGACACGATTAAAATTAATAATGCGGTTGTCAGTAATTTTAAACTAACAACAATTAAAGGCGTATGTGAGGCAGTAATTGGGCAAATGGAGGAAGGTACAGCAAAAACAGTAATGAGTGCTTTATTGGCAGATGCCGATAACCCGATCACATTAAATTTATTGATAAGCAATTTGCCAGAGCCTTATCATACAAATCTTTTGTCTCTTTTAAAGGCCAATATACATGACATTCCTTTTGGATCTCGTTCAACCTATGCCCAGTGTGTTCAGTTCGATAGCGATGGACCAGACCGAATTGAAAGCTTTTTCCCATTGGGTCAATCCGGGCATATTAATTGGAGAATGATATTGGTGGGTGCGAATGATCCACTGTTTACACATTTTACGGCACCTCATTATTCAAGTTTCTATCATCCGCACTTTTTTGATATGTCAATTAAATATTTTGATAGATTTATCCACCGAGAGTTTCCGCTATTCAGTAAATAACTAAATAATTGAATGTAATGGGCGTAATGTCCATTACATTCAATGGGCACAATTTGCTCATCATTTTTTTGAACCAGGATTACGCAGAAGAAGATGATTAATTAAAAGACAGTGTTTATTTCATCTTATTAATCTTTTTCAGCGTAAACCTGGTTCAAAAAATGGTGAGTGATAATTTAAATTCCGGCCATTTTGGTTACACTCTTATCAGCAGTTTTTATCAATAGTCACGAAATATTATAGAGACGCACGGCTGTGCGTCTCCGGACGACGAAAGGTCTGACAATTTTTGTCATTTCAGTGGCAAGAATTGTTAGTTTGATGACAGGCTTGTTTTCTGGAGAATCATATTGACATGTTTTCGCGGACAACCCGCATCATTTCAGTAATCATTTTAAATTGTTCTTCAATGGATACCAGTGATGGGCAAAGCAGATCAGCATATATTAAGCCAATCAGCCAATAAAAAATGGAATCGCTCATTTGTTCAGGCAACTTAATCTGACTGGAGATGGTATCAATATAATTTCGGGCAAATCGCTTAAACATTTCCTCGGCATCTGATGCAGGCTGGTTTCTAAAATAATCCAGTGTCAACAAAAGGATCTTTTGATAGTATTCCTTATTATTATAAATGACCTCTCCTGCCTTGATCATGCGATCTTCAGGCGATTCATCCAGGTTGGTTGCTTCACGGAGTCGTTCCAGATCTTTTTTGATGATATAATTCATCATTTGTTCAAAAATAGCCTGTTTGGTTGGAAAATAATGATATAACGCGCCTGTTGAAACATTGAGATCATTTGCAATTTCACGCATGGTAACATTAATAAATCCTTTTTTTCCAAATAATTCAAAGCACTTGATAATCATATCTTCACGATATTGATCATGATTTATTATTTTTGGCATTTGCTCCTCTTTTTCATGATAACGATAACAAATATGGGGTTACTTATTGACTCAAATGTTTTGCCAGGCGTTTGCCCAGGCCAACAAGCGTTAAAGTCGGTGGTAATCCAAAAGACTCGGGGATAACCGAGCAATCACATACAAAGAGGTTGTCATAATCTGTTTTCAGATTAGTGTCAACTATATCTTGAATTTTTGCTGTTCCGCCAGGATGCGCGGCAACATACCAGCTTTTATAGATATGACGCGCGCCAGCATTTTTTAAGATTTTTTTGGCGCGTTCATAGCCATGGAGCAGACTCTTTTTATCTCTTGGATCAAGTTTTTTACGAACACCACCACATGAAGTTAATCGTCCGCCCAGACGATCCTTTTCTTTGATCATGATTGTTAATGTTTTTGAATGTGATGCCAGACGATCAAAGCGACATACTTCTGCAGAAAAGCCCAGATATATGGGAAGTGGGACAGTCATATCGGTCATCATATAGTTATCATTTTCAAAATGGCAGCCGGCAGTCATGGGAAATTCTTTGCCACCATTGATATTTTTTACTTCACCAAAAGCAACGATTAATGGATCAAAGAAAAATTGTTTTCCAACGCCATGAATACCAGAATTATTTAAAATAACCGGGGTGCCAATACCGCCGGCAGAAATAACAATCTTCTTCGCATATGCTTTGGCAGGGATCATATTCCGGCGATACTGAACACCAACAGCCGTGTTCCCCTCAAAAATAACTTTTTTCACATTGGCATGGGTAATAATGGTCGCGCCAGCTTGCTCAGCGTCGTCAACAAACTCCCTGGCAGTCCATTTTGCCCCATAAGGGCAGCCGGTATTACATAAATCGCAATTTGCACGGCATTTATCTTGATGAACCAGTTTATTCAAGGAATTCCAATCATATCCCAAATCCTGAGCCGAATCCATGATACGTTGCGTCATGGGACCTATGAGATTCTTTTCTAAAGGCGCGATGGGTAATTCTTTTCGGGCATCCTCAATTTCTGATGATATATCAACACCATAATTCTTGAGCATCTTTAATGGTGGATTAAAGGCAGTTGCATAATAATAAATTGAACTACCGCCCACAGTGGTACTTCTCACCATGGCCAACATGTCATAAGTGAACAAGACATTTTTAAAGGGCATTCCTGTATTGAGAACTGCCTGAGGAATAGAACCATTGATTGGTTGCCTGTTGCCGCGCTCCAGCATTAAAACTTTTTGTTGTTTCTTTGCCAGATCTCTTGCAACTGTTGCTCCCCCTGGACCTGTTCCCACAATGATGACATCGTATATATTGTTTTGCATTGATTTTCTCCTAAACATACTAATTATATTGAACATTCGTTTTAAATTAAACATAATTAAATAAAATGTCAAGCGAAAAAATGAATTCGCTTGACAACGTAAAGTCATATCTCTAATTTGAATAAAAAGCATCATAACAGGTATGCCAATGAATAATTAAAAGGAGGTTACAGATGCTACAGAAACATAATACTGCGCGATATGCCAAATCCGGTAATAAATCAAATGTCAGTACATCGAATGTGTCAACATTTAGGGTGTAGATACTTTAGGACGACGGTATTGATATTGGACGTATTTCATGATTGTTCTGGATTTATCTTAGGAATTCTCGGAAAATAAGTTCCCCATTTAATATATTGAATTCCTATTTTTGAACCTGGATTACGCTGAAGAAGATGAATAAGATGAAATCAAACACTTTTAATTCATCTTATTCATCTTCTTCAGCGTAATCCAGGTTCAAAATTAATAGAATTGACTCTATCAGAAATGAGGAACTTATTATTTAAGTATTCCTTAGCTCCTATCAGAGCTAAGATGTCTATAGATTCTCAGTTCAGCTTAATAGATAAGATTATTACTTGTAGTAATTTTCAATAGTTTTAAATCATAGAGTATAATATCAATACTATATTTTAAATTATTAAGACCTTCTATCCCTTAAGTAAAGTAAATTGTCAGCCAGTTTTCAATTGTTCTTTGAGATTTTCCTAATATTTCTGCTATTTGAATTTTTGAAATTGATAATGTAGCGAATAATATTAGAGCTATAAATCTTTCTTTTAATCGAATATTTTGGCAATGATCTGGGCATTGCTTTAACTTGTTGACCTCAGATTCTGAAAATTGATAATTGCTATTTAACATTATGTGTCTCCTATTTATATTTTTTTAATGATTATATTAAACATAAGGGAACACGCAACATAACACCTCTGATTTATAGCGTTAACCATTCATTGACAAAAACATGGAAACATTTATTTGGAACAAATGAACATAACAGTGAATAAAAAAACAACAATTAGTATTACACTAATTTTTATGTTGACAATCGTTTCATATTTACCTGTATTTGAAGCAGATTTTATTGAATATGATGATCGGCTGTATGTAACGAAAAATGATTGGGTTCGTGCGGGTATTACATGGGAAGGAACTGTGTGGGCATTTACTCATTTTCATTCAGCAAACTGGCATCCATTGACATGGTTATCCCATATGCTGGATTGTGAAATCTATGGTATGAATGCAACAGGTCATCATGCCACGAATTTGTTACTGCATATGCTAAACAGCATTTTATTATATCTGTTTTTTTCTAAAGTGACAAATGCTCGCAACCGCTCCCTTGTATTGGCATTATTGTTTGCCGTGCATCCACTTCATGTAGAATCTGTGGCATGGATTGCTGAACGTAAAGATGTGTTATCAACTTTCTTTGGCTTGCTGTGCCTAATCACCTATTATAAATATGTTCAAACATTAAAAAAAAGACATTATTACTATAGCTTTACCTGTCTTTGCTTATCCCTCATGAGCAAACCCATGCTTGTAACGATGCCTGTTTTATTAATTATTCTAGATGTATGGCCAATTAAACGTGTTGACAATATGCGGTTTCATGATAAAATTTTATTTGTTACGCCTGTACTTGGCGTTGCACTGATTACATTTCTTGCACAATATCAGGGCAGGGCGGTTAATTCGCTTTCCTCAATTGGTTTGATGCCACGTTTTTTTAATACGTTCAATTCTATTGGTTCATACTTGATCAAAACAGTCTGGCCGTCAAATTTTTCAGTATTATATCCGCATCCGGGATATGATGTTAACATATGGCCTGCAATTTTTTGGTTGATCCTTCTGATATTATTGCTGACAATTGCTATTTATACATTCAAACAAACACCATTTGTGTTGACAGGACTGTTATGGTTTTTATTTGCGTTGATACCGGTAATCGGAATTGTTCAGGTGGGTTCACAGGCAATGGCAGATCGATATACTTATATCCCACATATTGGACTGTTTTGGGCAGGCATCTGGCTCTTTTCTCATATATCGCAAAAACCATCAAGACAATATTTTGCAAAAATTATTCTGAGTATTTTTCTGATTATTTGTGTGTCAAAAACGTATCATCAGGCAAAAGTTTGGCAGGATTCAGAAACATTATTCAAACAAGCCATTGAAAACACATCAAACAATTATATTATTTACAGTAACCTGGGTGTCGTGGCTTATGAAAACTATGCGCATGAACGTGCATTAACATACTTTGACAAATGTCTGGCAATTCATCCGGAATATATTGAATGTCTCCTGAACAAAGCCAAATGTCTGGTATTTATCCAACGATTTGATGAAGCAATGAAAGTGTATCAGTCAATATTGGTATATGACGAAAAAAATAGTGATGCTTATCTTGGCCTGGCAGAAATATATCAACGTCAAAAAAAATATCTCCAGGCCCTGAAACAATGTCAAAAAGCATTGTCATGTACCAGTCAACCGGCAAATATTTATTTAAAAATTGCATTTATCTTTGAGCAAAATGGCCATTATAAGAAATCGGCTTATTATTATAGACAATTATTAAAAATCAGTCCGGTATCTTTTGAGAATCATTATGAATATGCACGTATTCTTGCAAAACTGAATCAGCTTCAAGATGCGATCAGTCATTTTAAAAGTTCAATATCTTTAAATCCTGAATTTGCGAAAGCATATAATAATCTTGGAATAGTATATGCACGAAATAATCAAATGGAGGAAGCTTATGCAAACTTTGTCATTGCATATAAATTGGCCCCTGAAAATGAACGTATTAGAAATAATTATCATTTAATTAAAAATCAAATAGAATCAAATTTGAAAGGCATTGACGTATTCAATTAATTAATAAGGAATCGTCTTAAAATAAGTATCACATAAAAAGATATGAAAAAAAAGGGAAACGCAAAAGAAGCGTTTCCCTTTATCGAATGAAAAAAACACGAGAGGCGATTATTTTAGAACTTATATTTTAAATCAAAATGATACATTTGCATGTTCTTGTCGTTATCAGGATCATCTTTCGTTACTTCTTCCAGTGCCTTATATAGATAAGCAGTCAATTCAGTACTGAAATGCTTTGTCAACTTATAGCCAGCAGCGACCACTGCGCCAGAAACATTGACTCCCTTATGAATCTTTGAACCAAAGTCCGCATTTTTCAAGCCAGGGACACAGGAATCAGCACCTACTGAAGCGTAAGAAAGTTTGAATGATGCATCCATAAATTTTGTATCAACACCGATTGTCCAGCCAGTATTTTCACTATCAGGCTCCAGATCACCACCGAGAACACCCTGTCCTTTTTCGCCATCAGCACCGATATTCTGAAACACTTGAAGATATGGAGATATCTTTATTTTTTTATCCAGTTTTATGTCTATTTTACCATACAAATCTATAATTTGATATTCATAATCTTTATTAACTTCATATGAACTGCCAAAAATATGATTTTTGTCAAAGTCTGTACTGAAAAAATAACCAGTCAGGGCACCCGTGAATGCAATATTGCCATTTTTAATTTTCGAACCACCTTGCAGTGCATACATCATGTCAACATCATTACCATTTTGCAAAACATCATATCCACCAATTGTTGCAAAAACGATCCCTGTATCCACATGTCCTGTAAAACCAGCGGGACGAACATCACTGTCCCAGAGCAGCCAGCTTGTTTTAAATGGATTTTTTTGCTGACCCACTATGATATTTACTTTTTTCATCCCTGGAACATCAAGACTATGTTTGGCGTATGCGTAATCAAGACGAATATCACCTGTTTTAAAAAAGTCTTTATTATTCACCGTTTTATCATCATCTTCAGACCAGGTATCATTTGTACTGGTACTACCGCCGCCACCTGTTGCCAGTCCGGCACCAATTTCCCACTTTTCATCAGGCGCATTCCAGAATGCACCCAATCTGAATCTTGTTCTCAGTCGATCTTTGGGGTTATTTGTATCCGTGTTCTTCCCTGCATCTTTGTCCTGATCATGACGTTCAAATCGGACACGAAGGTCGCCTTTTAACTTTAACGATTTAATGTGATCACCCAATTTTATCTCAGCCAATGCCAATCCTGGAATTAGACAGATCGTCACAAACACTACTAAAATGTGCTTTATAATGCGATTCATAATAGTCCTCCTTTATAACTTATTACAGATTAATGAATTAAATTATTGAATAAAATCAAATCTAGTATAATGGTACATAACCTGATTCACTGACCAACTTTTGACCTTTGTCAGGATGCAAAAGGTAATTCAAAAAATTGATTATTTCTCCCTCGGGCCAGCTTTGAGTAAACATAAACAATGGACGACTGATAGGGAATGTTCCATTCAATGTGTTGGCAATAGATCCTTCAATATTGTTAACTTTTACAGGTCTGACTGTATCTTCCATATAGCCAATACCAATATAACCAATGGCATTTTTATTCTTGCTGACAACCTGGGCGACTGCACCATTTGATGCCTGCAACATTGCGCCTGGAAAGACACGTTCCTTTTTCATAACCTTTTTCTCCCATACCTCATAAGTTCCTGATGAGGTATCGCGAGAAACAACTGCAATTCTTCTGTCAGGTCCGCCAACATCTTTCCAGTTTTTAATTTTTCCCTGATAGATTTTTTTCAGCTGTTCAAGGGTTAAATTTTTAATCGTATTTGATGGATGGATAATTGGAATAATACAATCATAGGCAACACGAAAGGGTACAGGATAAACCCCTTTTTTCATAGCCAGTTTGATCTCTTTTTTCTTAATAAAACGAGAACTGTCAGCAATATCAGTACTTCCATCAATAATCGATTTAATTCCATTTCCTGACCCGCCTCCTGATATGGATATCCTGGTTTCAGGATGCTCTTTCATATAGGCTTCAGACACTTTTTGTGCAATAGGCAAGACAGTTGTCGAACCTTTTATTACAAGTTTTCCTGCCCAGGCAAATGTTGATGTGAACACAAACGATACAATCGTTAACGTCAATAGTAATTTTTTCATAAAACTATTCCTCCTGATAAATTCATTTTAATGATTTTGATTCTGACAACCAGAATCCTTCTCAAGACAAAAAGAAATATACGTGACGAATGTTAGGTGTGTGTTATGGAAAAATGAATCTTTTGTTAATGATCTTAGGATATCTCGAAATATCTAAAGAAAAGGTCAGAAAATTGTTGATGCTTTTCTTATTTTTATTTAGCCTGTTTTTTTCGAGTTAGAATTTCAAAACCAAGAGTATTTATTTACAGAATAAAGAAATTGATATAATAAAGGCAGCGTAGATCTCATATATAAAATAATTTATTGAACTTTCAAAAAAAAGGCGCAGATATTGCAACAAAAGTATTTTTAAAAAATTTTAATCATGTATAAAAACATAGAATTGTTACATTTAGCAACAGTCTTTCTTGATAGTTGCATCAAATCAACAAAAGGTGAAATATGGCAGAAATCGAAAAAATTAAGATTATTTCAGGAGTATATTGGGTAGGCATTCCAAATGCCAATTTATATATTTTGTGTGCATGTCCGGCAGATAGCGTCAAGCACATGATGCGAACAGGTTTAATTAAAACAATCGAACGTGAAGGTATATCATTTGAATCCGGCCCCAATGCAATTATATTATCTGACGTCCTGGTTCAGAATGGACATTTTTCCAATCTGGCTGAATTTCCTGTACTTCAAATGTTATACAGACAGGGCATGCTTTTGCCCAATCATCCGAACAACACCGGTATTAAGCCAATGCTCATTGGCATTGATGAACAAATTAAAGCACATCTGGCATATATTCATCGGGGTAACTATGGCCTTGCATCAGAAGAAGAACTGATTGAAGCCGGTTTGTCTGAGTCTGAAGCACGTGATATGATGCGAATGAAATTACGTTTTGCATTCAATAAAATCCGTCCAACAACTGATTTGCTTGATACATTGCCGGTTGAAAATGACCCGGTACTCATTCGAAATGATGTCTATGTGCATCGCACCGGGTTTAATACCTATAAATTTATTTACAAAGGCGAATCTGTTACAGTCGATATGAATCTGCAAAAGAATGAACAATATGGCCCCCCATTTGAATTGGGATTTCATCAGATCAAACGAGAGTACTTTGCGGTAATCCATTCAGGTCAGGGTGATGGTTGGGATATCAACAGACCGAGCATGGCAAGTATCCTTATGTTTCAGGGAAATCTATACCTCATAGATGCCGGTCCGAATTTACTTCATACACTCACTGCTTTGGGTATCAGTATTAATGAAATTGAAGGCGTTTTTCATACGCACGCCCATGATGATCATTTTGCAGGTCTGACAACCCTGATCCGCGGTGATCATCGTATAAAATACTACGCTACAAAACTGGTTCGGGCATCTGTGGCAAAAAAACTTCAAAGTTTGATGACATGGGATTCGGATCGCCTGGATCAATATTTTGACGTACATACCCTTGAATTCGATAAGTGGAATAATGTTGAAGGTTTAGAAGTCCGACCGGTATTATCACCGCATCCAGTAGAAAACAGTATTTTTACATTTAGAGCCATTTGGGATGGGGGATATTTAACCTATTCTCATTTTGCCGATTTGACATCCTTTGATGTTTTAAAAGGAATGATAGCATCCAAGCCGGATGAAAATGGAATATCACAAGAATTATATGATTTTGTCCATGCCGAATATTTAACACCGGCGACTTTGAAAAAAATTGATGTTGGTGGTGGACTGATTCATGGAAAAGCAGAAGATTTCAAAGATGATTCATCGGATAAAATTATACTTTCTCACACAGCCCTATCATTTACAAACAAAGAAAAGGAGATTGGCTCGCGTGCACCATTTGGCATGGTGGATGTTTTAATTTCTACCAACCAGGATCATACCATGCGGTATGCATTTCGGTATCTGCATGCTTATTTTCCATCAGCACCCATCGCAGAGTTACGAATTCTTTTAAACTGCCATGTCACATCGTTCAATGCTGGAACGATACTTGTCAAACAAGGTGTGTCCAATCCGAATATATACCTGATTTTGACAGGCACGATTGAAATGATTCGATCTGAACAAAATGTTCATCAGATATTATATGCAGGTTCACTGATCGGTGAATTATCTGGCTACAAAGAGAAGCCATCCAAAGAGACCTATAGTGCATGCAGCTATGTATGGGCTCTTGAAATCCCTGTAAATCTATATGCAGAATTTGTTCGTCGGAACAATCTGTATGCTGATATTGAAGCCATGCAAAAAAGCATCGCATTCTTGCAAGATACGTGGCTATTTGGTGATATGGTGACTTATCCGGTTCAAAATAAGATTGCTCAAAAGTTAACCATACACTCTTATATTGAAGGGGAAATCATACCGGATAATGGTGAGGCCATGTTGGTTTTACTGGTTGAAGGAGAGCTGGGGATTCGCTCGGGAGCAACTCAAATTGAAACAATTACACCTGGAAATTTTTGTCGTGAAGAAACCATTCTTAAAGAAGGTGGACCCAGTTTTTCGATATATGCATCCAAAACATCACAGGTATATTTTATCCCTGGAAAAATATTGATGGATATCCCGGTTGTTATGTGGAAATTACTGGAGACACATGAAAAACGCCAGCAATATCGAAGTGGGATCTAAATTCTAAAATACAATGATATAGATGCTCTAACAATCGACATGTTTATTTGAAAAATCACCATTCAATGGCGTAATTTTTGCATTTTCATTCATTGATTTTGCCCGATCAAGTGTAAGGAAAAAATTCAATCATATTGTAATTCTTATATATTTTTTTTCTTGATTTTTTTTTCTACTTAATATAGACACGTATAAATCATAATATTGATAAAAAAAATGAATGGTATTTAATTATTTTAGCGGATTGCGTGACGCGCTTCCAAGTATTTGCTTGAATTTAACGAACTGTACATATAACATTCTGTCCACCTGAAATTTGCGTAATAAAGCCTGACATACTAAATTTATTAAATTTTAATGATGTCGGCAATGGATAGATAGAGCTGATTTTTTCCTTCCAATACTGAGTTGACAACCGGACTCAAACGACCTTTATCCTCTTTCATTTGATTGAGGCAAATCTTGAATTTATCTTTTGGTTTTCAGCTAACATAAAAACACGACCCGTGTATAATAAAGAGATCGCCTTTTTACAGGAAATGATATGATCAGACGATTGTTTATAAACATTCCCATATACACAATAGTTGCTATTGTCTTAATATCACAGACAATTTTTGCAAGACAACTTGAGTGGCAATGGCAAAATCCATTATTTCAGGGGAATCATCTGTATGCCTTATGGTCATCAAATAATCAGTTGATCGCCGGCGGTGCATTGGGAACAATTATTACCTTTGATGGCAATCAATGGCAGGAACATCATATCGAAACCATTCAAAATATCAACTCCATATGGGCGAATGACAACTATCGCGTGGCTGTTGGTGATATGGGCCAGGCGATTCAATATATTGATAAGGAATGGCAGATATCATACATTTCTCAAAATCCGCTCAATGCCCTTTGGGCGATAAATCAAGACAATATCTATGCCTTTGGAGATGCCGGAACAATTTTTCATTATTCGGAACGTACCTGGCAATCAAAGCAATCGCCTACAGCATCAAATTTAACTGATGCCATTGGTTTTGGAGGGCATATTTTTGTAGTTGGCACTGCCGGTACTCTTCTTCATTTTGATACATCAACATGGCAAGTCATCAATCCCCCAAAATTTGCTGATTTTAAAGGTATCTGGGGAACCGATCAAAATAATCTGTTTATTTGCGGCACTTATCTTGATGAATTATGGCATCAAAAATCCTGTGTATATTCTTTTGATGGCGAGAACTGGGAAGAATTGGGCACATTCGATTCCAATGTTGTTCTCACACATATATGGGGGGATCAAAACAATCATATTTATGTCGCAGATGATAAAGGCCGGATATTTCAGTTTCAGGATTCTCACTGGAAAGAAGTGTTCAAAAGCACCCAGGGGATATATCGTCTTGCCCGCATGGATAATGGATTTGTCGCTGTTGGTGAAAATGGCCAGTTTATTCGTGAAAATAACAGTATCTGGTATGATGATATGGATAGCCCCAATTATACAATTAATGCTGTATGGGGTGATTCATCACATACATTTGCCGTATGTCAGTCAGGTGTGATTTTAACCATGCAGAATCATTCATGGCGTTTTCACAGTCAACCCATAACGAATGATTTGAATGACATTTCTGGTAATGATTACAGAATTTTTGTTGTGGGCGAATCCGGGTTTATCGCAAGCTTTGATGGACAGGTATTCACGCCAATGGAAACTGCAACCGATTCTGATATTTTTGCGATCAGCGTAAAAGACAACACAGCCATTGCTGTTGGTGAACGTGGACTGATCATGCACTATGAAAATAATATATGGAAACAGCAAGAATCGTCAACAACACAAACCCTTTACGATGTCTGGGTTTATGCTGAAAATCGCGCCTATGCTGTTGGCAAAAATGGCACAGTCGTTTTCTTCAATGGCACATCCTGGAAATCTATGGAAACGCCCACGACTGAAAGGTTGTATACTGTATGGGGCACTGGGCCGACTCAAGTGTTTGCAGCCGGTAAATCTGGCAGCATGATTCAGTTTGATGGAAGTCAATGGCATGTGGTAAACAATTTTCCAACATCTGACCATATCATGTCCATGTGGGGACAAGGAAATCGGCTTTTCGCTACAGGTGACAATGGGACACTCTGTGTGTATGATGGTGCAGACTGGCAACGGATTGCCTCACCCTGTGTATCAGATATTCACACAGTGTGGGGACGTTCGGAATCAGATATATTTATTGGTGGTGCCAATGGCATCATTCTGCATTACCCATATCAGATGCAAAAAACAATTGATTTAGTCATCGCCAACACAATATATGAAAATCAAGGCAAATTATCCGGTCAAATCCTTGTCAGCCCTGCAAGTAATCAAGATTTTTTCGTTCAAGTTCAAAGCAGCTCTCCCGACCAACTCATTGTGCCGCAATCGGTTATTGTTCCTTCCGGATACACAATGGCACTATTTGAAATGACTGTTGTGGACAATCGCAAGCATGATGGTCAAAAATATGTCAATGTTGAAGCCAAAGCCGATAGTTTTTCACCTTCAGTTGTCTCCATAACAATCAACGATGATGAATCTGATCGCGGTATATGGGTAATTGACCATTTTCCGAGGGGAAAAACCCCCACACCTGTTGATCATGTGGACGTTCAGTTTAATCGTAACATTGATATTCAATCTTTTGATACAGATGATATTGTCATTAAAGGCCCACAGGGTTCGCTTGCCTTGAAAGATCATTTTGACTGGAATCAAAATACAGTTAGTCTGTTTTTTGAGTCTCAAGAAATAACAGGTAGTTATACCATTTATGTGGGCCCTGATATTTCTGGAAATGATAATACCGGAATGGACCAGGATGGGGATGAACATTTTTTTGAAATACATGATGATGTGTATGTTGGAAATTTTCTATTGGAAGATCAAACCGGGCCATATGTTATTGCACGATTTCCCAACGAAAGAATCAAGGGACCAATTACAAATATTATTATTGAATTTAATGAAGAAATAGATTCAGCTTCAATCAGTATTCAAGATATTTTGATGGTTGATAAAAATGGGGCGCAAGTCATTTTTGATCAAATGATCAAACAAAATGCGAAACGCTATGAAATTATTCCAAAAACATCAATCATATCAGGTTCTTATAAATTTAAGATCGGGCCAGAAATCCAGGATCAGGCTGGAAATCTGATGAACCAGGATCAGGATAGTATTTGTGGGGAAATTTCTGATGATCACTATGAATGTCAGTTTGTCATTGATCAACAGGGGCCGAGAATCTTTTTTCATTCCTTGTTTGGCAAACAAAACAAAGCCATTTCATTGTTTGATTTGACCTTTAACGAACCAATACTCGCAAGTACATTTACAATGGACGCAATTTCATTTTCTGGACCAGATGGCTCATTGCCCATTGAACGTATCCAGCAGATATCTGTGGATGTTTTCCGCATTTTTATTTCACAACAATTATATGATGGTATTTTTGAAATTAGACTTCAGCCGACAATTACAGATCTTGCAGGCAATTTTTTTGATCAGGATAATAATGGCATCGGCGGCGAGGATTCTGATCTGTTTGAATTGAGTTTTCAACAGGAATTATCAGACTTAACAGTTACGCAAATCGAATTCGCACCTGAAGCCCAACCTGGAGCCAGTATTGAAATTAATTGGGTTGTTCAAAACAATGGTATTGGGGCAACATCTGTCCGATGGCAGGATGAAATATACTTGTCTGACGATTCTATATTGGGCGATGATATATTTATTACATCTGTTGAAAATCAAATGATTCTCAATAATTCAGAGCATTATTTTCGCTCTGTATCTATCCCGGTACCAGACAAGAATGAAAAACACCATTGGGTTATTATTCAAACCAATGCGACAAACACGCAGGATGAAAACAACGTTGAAAATAATCGGACAATCAGTGCCTATCCCTTTTGGAATACGCAACGCGCCTATCCAGATCTTGTTGTGAGTGACGTTTTTGTGCCGCAAACAATTTATATTGGCGAGTCGGTGAATATTGCATGGCAGGTTATTAACAAGGGAAATGGTCCAACCAGTGCAACAGTCTGGATGGATCGTGTGATATTGTCCACTGATAATGTTCTGGATGATCAAGATATTGAAATTGCCAGCATTCGAAATCCAGATTTTTTGGCATCAGGTGAAAAATATCAAAAAGAACTTGAATTTGAATTATCACCAGATATTTCTGAAAATACATATTATATTTTTGTCCATGCAGATGCCAACGATCAAGTGGAAGAATTTGATCAGGAATTAAACAATACTTTAACTGCACCAATTCCTGTTTATCTTCAGATTCCCTCTCCGGGTCAATTGATTGTAACATCCTTTTCTTCGCCCGATCAGGCATCACCTGGAGATAATATTCAATTGACATGGACAGTTTTTAATGTTGGAGAGACCACCATTGATTCAACCAGTCATATGATTTTGTTATCGAAAAATAAACAGATTGATCCGGAAAATGATGCTATTTTATTCTGGACAAACGCCCAGAACTATCTCCCCGGGCAACCTTACACCTTGTGTTATAATGTCAAGATGCCATCATTGATCGAAATGGGTGCTTATTATCTGATTCCCGCAAGCGACAAAACCATTTACATGGGAAATCCTGTTGCAGCACCAATCACTGTGACAAGTCTTGTTTTTCCCGATTTGGTTGTTTCCAGTGATATGGTTTTTCCTGAACATATTGAAACAGATCAGCTCTTGACAATTTCATGGCAGGTTGTCAATGTTGGTCCGGGGAATACACTTGTTTCAAACTGGCTGGATAATATTTATTTGTCAAAAGATCAAATAATGAACGATGAGGATATTTTTTTGGGGAGCAGTCGTCATGAAAAAATTCTTGATGCTGCCAATGGGCAAACTCAGATATCAAAAACATTCAAGATTCCCGAATTTCTAGGAGGCAATTATTATGTCTGTGTTTATACTGATGCTTTGCAATCAATCAATGAATCAAATGAAAACAACAATATCAGATATTCCCATCAGCAAATTACCATTCAACATAAACTGACCGACCTGACTGTTGTATCTGCCAATGCCCCGTATTCTGCAATCACAGGCCAATCGGCACAGTTTCAATGGTCTGTGAAAAATATTGGCATCAATCCATGCATCAATAATTCATGGGTAGATCGCGTGTATCTGTCATCAGATGAAATCCTGAATGAAAACGATATGTTATTGGGAGAAATCCCCCACACCACAATTCTAGAATCTGAGCAAAGTGTTGAAAAAACATTGACTGCAAGCATTCCTTCTCTCATGGATGGCCATTATTATGCAATTATTCAGGTTGATGCACAGGATGCCATTTTTGAGGCAGATGCCGAGCACAACAATATCTTTGTTATTACTGCACCCATACATATTCATCATTTATTTCCAGATCTTCGCATCGAAACAATAACAACAGTTAGTTCTCTCGTATATGCCAATGAATCGGCGACCATATCATACACATTAATTAATGATGGTCATACAGCAACTTATGGTCAATGGCGAGACCGGTTTTATTTATCTCAGGACAACTATCTGAATACTGAAACAGACACCTTTATTGGTGAAATTGAGCATCAAACCCATATTTCGGCGGGTTCAAAAGTATGCATTCAAAATGATCAACTCCTCATACCGGCACAGATATCTGGCATGTATACCATATTTGTTCAGGTGGATGCCTTCAATCAATTGTACGAATACCAGGGTGAAAACAACAACCAGGCCTTTTATTCTTTTGAAATTGTGGATTCTCCAGCAGATTTAAAGGTAATTAATATTCATGCACCGGTAAAGGTTGATGCCGGTACGGCAATTCATGTATCATGGGATGTTATGAATATGGGGCGTCAGGATACCCAGGAAGCATTCTGGTATGACCGAATCTATTTATCAAGGGACAATATATTATCCCCTGCATATGATATCGAACTGGGGAATATCATTCATAAACAGGCATTAAAAGCAGGTGAAAAATATACCAGCGCACATTATTTTGTCATTCGACAGGATTTGGGTGGCTCTTACAATATTTTAGTTCAAACAGATGCCCAAAACCAGGTGTATGAAAATATTCATGAAGACAACAATATTATGCAGGCCCAGACAGATATTCTTCTAATCGGGGTTTATGTTGATTTAACAGTATCTGACTTGCAGTTCAACAAACAACCATGGGCTGGACAATCCATTGAGGTGTCATGGACAGTAAAAAATGAAGGATTTGATTCCACCCATGTCAGTTCATGGGAAGATATCATTTATCTGTCCAGCGATACAATACCGGATGTAAACGATACTGTGCTTGGTGTTTATCAGCATAATGGCGAGTTGGCATCTGGTGAGACCTATGGTAAAAGCAAAACAGTACAAATCCCCAACAATCTTTATGGAACATATTATTTAATTGTCAAGACAGATGCCAATGCGTACAATGATGTTTATGAGAATCAGGCTGAAGAAAATAATTTTGTTTTCGATGAAATTGTTGTGGATTCGGCACCAACCCCAAATCTTTGTGTTACAAATCTGATTATTCCATATCAGGTCTGGTCGGGCCAATATTTACGTATTGCGTGGTCTGTTGAAAATAATGGGGATATCTCAGTTCAGCCAGACACCGGTTCATGGTATGACAGTGTATATTTATCCAGAGATCCATTTTTGGATATCGTGCATGATATTCCTGTTGGCAATGTCAGGTTTGATGGCACACTGGACAGTAATTCTAGTCCATACACGCAGGTGATGGAAACCATGCTTCCACCGGGAATCTCTGGACCATATTATGTAATTGTTCTTGCTGACAGCTCAATCCCCAAACATGTTTATGAAAAGAATCGAACAGATAATGTTTTTATTTCCAATACACCAGTCAATATTCAACTAACGCCGCCATCAGACCTTTTTGTGACACACACTTCAACGCCTGATACTGGAAATCCTGGACAATTGCTTGAATGGCAATTTGTCGTAAAGAATAATGGCCAACGCCCTGCTGTTGGCGCATGGTACGATACATTATATCTGTCAACAGATGAATTATGGGATATTGATGATTATCGCATTGCAAGGTATTACCAGGAAGGTGATATTCCCACTGGAAATACTTACACTGCAGTGGTTCATGCAAAAGTGCCCACAGCAATTTCAGGAAATTATCATGTTATCGTGCGTACAGACATTTTAAACGATCTTCGTGAAACCAACGAACAAAACAATTTGTACGTATCTTCCCAGACAATTCAAATTGAAAACACAATTTTAAAAAAGGATGTTATTATTCAGGATCACATTTCCGGTAATGAATTTCGATATTATCAATTCAATATCCAAAAGGATGAAGACATTGAAATCGTTCTCAATGGACCGGCAGCATCATGTTGTGAAATATTGCTGGGTAATAATTATATTCCCGGACGAAGTCATTATGACCAGCGAGGTGTCTTGATTAATAACAGTTTAATTCTGAATCAGAGTGATCTTTCACAGGGCATTTATTATCTGACCGTATATGGTCAGAACTGTGATAATCTGAAATCGTTTGAATTATCATTAAAATATCTGGTAAACTTGCGAATTCATGATTTAAGTGTCACCAAAGCAACAAATTTTGGTATGACAACGCTGCAGATTGAAGGTGTACATTTTCAACCTGAAATTGATGTTCTATTGACACGTGACACTGTTGATCTGAATCGGGTTCAATCAGTCAATGTATTAAATTCCGGTCTGATTTCATTGACGTTGGATCTCAATGATTTATCCGAGGGAATATATCATATTGTTTTGCAAAATCCGGATAATGAAATGGCAAAGACAGCCTTTGAAGTTCTCAATGAAAAGCGGGGAGAATTGTTTGCTCGCCTGTTAATTCCTAACTATGTCAGGCAAAACAAGATTTATCAATTTACATTGGAATATGGCAATATGGGGCATTCTGATATTCTGGCACCTTTATTGGTAATATCAGCGGGTGAAGGTGGTTTACTGAGAAAAGACAATGATAATGACTTTTCTGCAAAGCCCATACAAATCCTGGGTATTTCCGATTTCTATCCGGTTGATGTTTTACCCCCAAATACCTTTTATACTGTTAAGTTTGAATTTATGCTGATTTCTGAAGAATATGTGCCCTTTTATATTCAAATAATGGATCAACCAGAAGAACCGATTGATTGGAATGGCTTGCATACCAGACTAAAACCGGAACAAATTGACGACAATATCTGGGATGTTCTGTTCGGGCAGTTTCAATCGAACATGGGAAAAACATGGGGGGATTATGTGAATCGACTTCGCCAGAACGCTGTTGAAAATGCCTGTTATGGCAATACAACAAATGATGTGCAATCTCTACTTCCCAATCTCAGTGCTGGCCGAAGTGATATCACAATACAACTTCCTGTTCCGCCTGGTACGCGTCGAACAAGTGGCGGCTCCATTGCACCGGATATTACAGATGTTCACGATAAGCTGACATCAATTGGAACCGGCACATTACATCATATTTTATTTGATGGCACCATTGAATATACAATTCGCTTCGAAAATAAAAGCACGGCAAATGCATCAGCACAATATATTCAAATTGATGATCTGTTGCATGAAAAACTGGATTTAGAAACATTTGAACTTATAGAAGTTGCATTGGGAGACAATCAGATTGATATACCATCGGATCATTCATACTATCATACACGGCTGGATTTACGATCAACCGGACAAAATATTTTTGTCGATATTGAAGCAGGGCTGGATTATCAATCGCGAATGGCCCGATGGATATTTACTGCCATTAATCCAGCAACTGGAGAACAATCAGAAGATCCTTTAAATGGATTTTTGCCACCCAATGCATCGGATAATAAAGGTGAGGGCCTGGTACGCTTCCAGATAAAACCCCGATCAAACATTGAATCCGGCACCATCATCAATAACATGGCAACCATTATATTCGACAGAAATGAACCGGTTGATACCCCGATCGCCTACAATACCATTGATTTGAGTATCCCGGAAAGTAGCGTAAAACAAGATTCTCCTCCAAAAAATCTCGAAATACCAATTAGTTGGGGCGGTCAGGATACACGAAATGGATCTGGCATTTCCACATTTGATATATATGTTTCAGATAACGATCAACCATATGAATTATGGTTACCGAAAACCAAAGCAACCAGTGGCATTTATATTGGAAATCCCGGTCATACGTATTCATTTTATTCCATTGCCACAGATAAAGTAGGCAATGTGGAATCTTCGCCCGAGCAACCTGATGTGGTTGTTACATTAGACAGTAACCTGCCTCCAGAGGCCCCTGTATTAATCTCACCAGAAAACGATGACACAACATTGTTAAAGACCGGGGACTTTATTGATTCGGATCAATCCAGTCACAAGTCAACCCGATGGCAGATCAGCAAGACACATGATTTTTCAATGATGGTATTGGATATTGAAAGTCAAATGTTTTTAACTGAACTGCCTGTCCCATTTGGTGTTTTATCATCTCAGGAAAGATATTATTGGCGGGCATGTCATATTGATTCTTATTCAAGCGTATCTGACTGGTCTGACATAGATGCGTTCACATCAACAGAAATAAATTTGCCGGTGATTACAGATAGCACAATCGATCTTGATCAAAATGGGGCATCTGATATTTCACAAACAAATATGGCTTTAATTCAGATCGATTCCAAATATATGAGTGTAAAAAGCCAGACAAATGATGTCAGTATTGTAACAGCAAGCTCAATTGAAAATGCATTTGGAAATCTCCCCGCAGATATGCCTTATGGATTAATCAGCTTTCGTGCAACATGTCCTGTTGGTGCTGAGATAGACGTTCAAATTTACTTTTCAGAGTCACTTCCTTTAAACGCGAGCTGGTTTAAGTTTGACTACAACAACGGCTTTATCGATTATTCCACGCACACAGAGAAAAATTTGCCAGGGCATACAATTAAAGTAACAATAATAGATGGTGGATTCGGTGATGCTGATGGCGTTGCAAATGGTGTTATTGTTGATCCAGGCGGCATTGGCATATTGGATGCAGATGATGTTATCGCGGGTGATGATTCTTCAAATTGCTTTATTGGTTTAATACAGTTTTAATATAGCGATATTCAATTATCGCTTTGGCACCATAACCACACGGGTAACTGCACCATATTTTTCATCAATAACCAATAGTGCAAGTTTTTCAATACGATCCAGATCATCTGTATTTAATGACACATAGTCAAAGTAACCGCGAAGATCAGTATAACCATCCTTGTGGAATTGAACTTTTCTATTTTTTAACTGGGCGTAAACTTTGACATATGCTTTTGATAGTGGGCGTTGTGTTGTTTCATGGGTGAGTTTAAGCTGCCCATAATTTTCTATAAGTTGCAAATGAAGTGAATTGGCATAACAAACCTGGGATAATTTTTTTCCCTGTGCTGTTATTTCAATAATAAGATTACTGTTGTGGTATTTTTCAGGAAGATCAAAGGCGTAAACAGTTTCATTTGCAGGCAACGAAACTGTTATTGTTTCATCGGGTTGAATGATCATGCATTCATTGGTTTGCTTTTGTACAAATGGATTTCTCGAAAAAAGCAGTTCAATATCCATTGGATAATAATTGATCTGGCAATGACTCAAATTTTGATACGTGATATGGACACGTCGGGCATTGATATTAAAATCAAAATTTTTCTCAGTGGCTGCGAGTTGTGCTTGTCTCTGATTTCGGTCGTTTTTATCAATGACCTGTGGCGCGATTCCTTTTATTTCGTCAAGATGTGATAAAACAGCTAAAAATCGTTTCTGCCAGCGTAATACCGGATAGTTTACATAGGGGGCAATTATTTTTTCAATTTCTGCTGTTTTTTCCTGATACATCAAGATATATGCATGAATGTAATCGTACTGAATTTTAGGTTCAGCCTCATTTCTATCTATCTCATTAAAAAACTGAATGGCCAGCCGAACGCGATCCTGAGTCAATAAATAACAGGCAATTGCCAACATGTCGTTTGCATTTAAGGCAGGACGATAACTTAAATATTTTAAGAATTGCGTGTATTGTTTGAAAAATTGATCATTCAACAGTGTCTGTTTTTTTCCGAGTTGATGCGCACGCGCATTGACAAAGGGTGCATATTCCAGATGTTCATACATATTTCTTGCAATGGGATTGATTTTTAACACTGGTGAATCTATATACATACCACACTTTTTTGCCAGATGAGACTGTGAAAGAAATTCATTGATTACGCCCTCATCCTGATGATAAATGCCATAAGACCACAATACAGGATTAAAAAACTGTCGGTTTCTGAGCAAGTCAATTACCTTGTGAAAAAAGGATTTATCCTTCATTCGAAATGCTGTTTTTTCCAGAGCAATCCGATTGAGGTTGTTATTATTTAAGTACTCCATAACATCTTGATTGCTTCCATGCTGGGATACGTAATTCCATGACTGCGTATCAATTGACGATAATTGCTGAACCACTTTGAATTTTTTTGGTTCTGTGGTGGCAATGCATTTTTCATCCTTTGCAACCTGAATGGGGTAAGATGAAAATTTGCCGGTTTTTGGGAAATAAAAGTTGTATTCAATTGATTTTGTTGAAAAAGGTTTGAGTGTGACTGAAATCCCTTCTGTGTATTTCCCTTTATTCACAGGAACTGAACCTTCAGGAATTTGATACATAATGGTCAATTTCTGGTTTGATGATGTTGGATTGCTGAGAACGACCTGTGAGCCATAGGGGATACCATACAAAAATTCATTTTCAACAAACTTATCCATTCGTTCATTATTGACATGCACATATCGATCATCAAGCTGAAAAAAATGCTGATTGATCAATATGGATTGATTGCTTCCCATTAGCTCCCCCTGCAAGATTTCTTTATGAAATATGATCATTGGACTTGCAGCTTTGAGAGAACAATGTACGCCTTTTTGAACCATTTCATGTTTACTGGTATGAAAAGGAAGATCCAATACCGCCAGTGCCAGCATTATTTCGGAAAAATGCGTATTGGCAACCATCACATTTTTTGAAAGAAATGGCCTTTGTGTGTCATGTTCAGCAAAATCTTTCCAAAACGCATTTACTTTGATCATCTCTGAATTTTGTTCTTTTTGGAGACGTTTGTAGTAATTATTTTCAGCCCATTCATTGGTTTTATCCAGCTTTTTAAAAAAGGTTCGTGTCAGGGATCTTTCTTTTTTTCGGGATGCATAACGCATCTTTTTTGCGCGATCAGGTGGCGCGTAAGCAATTGCTTCTTTTGTTGCACATTCCGGCACAGGTGCCAGTTCGTCTTCTTCCATTGCAAATACGGCACCCGCATGTAAAGCTTCACCCGTATCCAAAGCATTACCTTTGAGTGCAACATCATACAAATAATTATATTTTTCAATATCATGGGGTATCATGTCAAACAAATCCCTGACATATCCTGCAATCTGAAAACTGCCTGTAGAATGGCGTTTTGCAAACAAAATTTTTTCAGCAATATTCAGATTTGAGAAAGCAGATAACGCGGAATATGCCGATAAATCATTTTCCAATAACCAGTGATCCATAAAGGTTTTATCTTTTTTATTGCGAATATAGGGGCGAATAACATCATGAAAAAAAATACGATCTTTATGGAAAAGAAAGAAATTCAATTCATGACAGGCTTTTTCAGAATAGTTTTTTTGTTTGTCTGCTTCGCTGAGATCCGGCCAGTTAACAATAAATTCAAATTCAGTAAGCACGGAATCGTTACTGATTGTCCGCAACAGGTCAAATACTTTTTCTATTGTATCATATATTTCGAAGCGCGTTGTTGTTATATCTGGCAACAGGAGCGTTTCACCAGTCTGCAACATTGAAATTCGTTTTTGTTCTGTAAAATGCTGATCCAGATCAAATGCTTTTTGCAGGCGGATATCTCTTGTTGCGAAATTGGCGTTGGGCAATGCAACCACTCGATATACGGCATTTGATGGATCAACCAGAAGAAAATGAATATGCCTGAAAGCGTTAAATTGATTTCGTTTGAATGTAATGGTATCATTTTTTTCTGGTTTGAGATTAAAACGTATCAGAGAGGTCTCATTTAAAAAATTGAAAGTAGAAAAGCTGTCAATAAGGGAGGTTGTATCATGTTCATCTTGATATCTATCTTCTATATTTCCTAATCGCATTTCAGGGGCAGGAACATTATCAATATACTGTTCATCTGGTCTCAAATCCTGTTTTTGTGTATCGGTTTTTCGAATGCGCCAGGGGTTCAGCAGCAACCCAGGTTTGGAAAGCATATTCCCCGGGTATTTATCTGCATATTTGCGATCCAGAATATAGCGATACTCATCACCAATATTGCGACCGGAAATATAGCGTGAAACAGGTTTGGATATCTGAATGCGATTGTCTTCAATTGTTTCTATGGGAAGCATGTGATCAAAAATAGAATATGCCGGCATAAAACGTGTTGCCAGAACATGAAGTCTTGTAAATTCATTTATATTGCCAATTTTGATAACGATCTCATTATCATTGATATCAATATCTTCAATAAATATGGACTGACTGTCTTTTCGTTTTAATGCTGTGTGATCTGATAATATGATGTTTTTATCCAGAATACCTTTATCAACAGAAATTACAACATGCATGTTAATGGGCGTGATAAACAGGTCATAATTACCCGGTGCAAGTCCTTTTATTTGAATACACCCTTTCTTGTATGTAATGGCATGACTTTGATCCGCCAGCCATATTGACCCCCGCTTTTCAAACAAGGCACATTCTTGGCCATGATAATGGGTATCATAAGGCAGTTCAATTGTCTCATTGACATGACAGTTGATATGAGATGGATAAGCTGCTTTTGAATCAAACATCTCCCACTTACAGGAATAATCATTTGAACATGATGCCTTGATATGGCTGATATTTTTCAACACGCCCAGATGAATGTATCCTTTTTTATCTGTTTGGAATTGTTGCGTAATTTTTCTGCGAAAATATTTATGTTTCAGTTCTATTTGTACAGCACGGTGAATGCGCGGCTCACCATTTTTGCCCAACACTTCAAGTGTATATGTGTTTTTTTCGTGATGAAGCAGCACATTTTCAAAGTGACTGGTTTGATCAATGCCATTTAATTGAAAATCCGCATCATCTTTCAATGATTCAGTTTTATGTTGACTGATATTGTCAATTTTGGCGGTTAATTCAAAATGAATGGATGCCAGATTTTCAGGTACTTTAAATTCATACACAGATTCTTGATCTTCAAATAGTTTAAAATCAGGCACAACTTTACTGGCCGAGACACCATCCATATCTGTTGATTGAATAACAAGGCTGATATCTTTGAGCAAAGAAAGACTGATGGGATGGTCATTCAAACGTAAGGTTGGTTTGATCAGCAATTTGGATATCATTTGCGGCAAAAGCGACTCACGATCGACATAAAAGCCAACATTTAACGCATAGTTTTCTGACATATGATCAAACCCGGATAAGGCACAAAAATCTTTATGCTGAATAATCACAGGTTGATATTTGGGATGTGTACTGAATGGAATAATGATAATTCCCTGATCGTCTGGCTTGAATTCATAACCATCAAATTGAATAACCGCGTCCAGAATATTCTGTTTTTTTTCATTAAAAACTTTGAATTCATGACCTGCCGCGCCAATGGACTCAATAAAAAACAGTTTCCCTTTGCGAATTAACGCACGACTGCTTTTACCATTGCCGATAAACTCAACGACAAAAACACCGGGTTTATTTATTTGGGGAAAATCAAACGCTTTGAGACTTCGAAGAAAGGGCGGCGAATCATACGTAAATATTATTTCATGGGTTGGAGAAAGACCATCAATATTAATACGGGTATCAGGTTCTTTGTAAAAGGTAGAATAATAATTGAATGTATTGATTTCAAAAATTTTTACAATCAATGTTTTGACATTTTTAATATACAGTTTAAGCTTGACCGGATCATCTACAGAAAAAAACAACTGATTATCAATGGCAAAGTCAATATCAACACGATCTTTGATTGCCTGAAATCGATGTTGCGGAATAACCGAAAACCATTCTTCCATATCACCTTTCATATTGACAATGTTTGTTTCAACAAAAATATTTTGAATCCAGGTATCCTCAAAATATTGATAAAAGCGATCATAGGATGTTTGATCAGTTAAAAAGAAATGCACTAAATAGTCTGTAATTAGTTCTTTATCTGAAATAACTGGCGGTAGAAGTGTATATGATTTATAGTCCGCTTTGAGATCAACCGGTTCATGGTGATATTTGAAATAATCCTGATTGACGTAAGGCATTTTTTTGGGCAGTTTCAGGTATTCCAAAAATAATGTTTGAATGTAATTCCCCTGTTTTCCATTGAAATCCAGTAGATGAAATAACACATTCGCTTTCAGAGAATTATAGGATGGGCAGAGATTTTCTACAAAATGCCACAATCTCAACAGATATGCCTTTTTTTCTTCAAGGTCATATCGTAAGTTGATGTTGTCGGCAGGTGCCAGTTTTCGAATGTATTCTTCAACAAACGAAGCGTCATCAATTAAAGCCGGAAAATATTTCAAACATTCATCCAACTGATTTTGAAACATCAATCCATGAATAGAATGCCCACCAAAACCACGACTATGCGGAGATTTAAGATCCTTAACAACGAGTTTTGCAAGTCCTTTTATATCCGGTCTTTTCAATCGTTTGAGATAATGCCTGAGTTGATCAGGGTTTAATTTTTCGGGATTTAATATACCAAGGCCGGCATCCTCAAAACCACTGAGATCACGATATCTTGAAAATGCCTTTTTTTTCAAGGTATTAATGCTGATAATATTTTGATTCAAGCGACTTGAATGTTTTTTTACATGCGTGTCAATTTCTTTTTGATGATTATAATAGAGACGCAATTCATCTTGAATATAATTCAAACTTGTTGAGGGAGATTCATGATATCGCAACAAGGCCTGTCTATTTTGGATTTCTTTTACCTGTTCGGTATAACCTTCACGTTTAATCCATTGTTTTAGAAATTGGTCTGTTTTATCAAATTCTTTTTTGTGCTGATGATACAAACAATTGTAATAATAATAATCGGATGTCCCGGGAATAAGTTGCTGCAAGGCATTTGTTCTATCTTGTGTCAGACTGAATTCCTCAATAAAGCCAATTTCATTGGCCTCTACTAAGTTGATATTAAGAAAAATGATTATAAACAAAAGAATAGCTAGTTTCATGAAATTAGACTCCCAATCAAAAATGTAAGGCACATGGAACAAAACCATACTTTTCCTTAAATTCAATGCGAAAAGAATCATTTACAATTAGTACCGGGGTCGGCCATTTCACAATGTGTTTTTCACCGGGGTTCAAGGTTGGAATCGCTTGCGGGGTAAATTCTGGAAATTTATCAGATACCAGGTGCATTTCAATATTCTGCATAGCCGTTTTCCCAATATTTTTGATTTTGAGAACAATTAAGGAACCGCTTTTTGTTCGATACAAACTGGCTTTGGCCCAAGGCTGGGGTGGAATTTTCATGCGAATTTTTCCAAGCATTTCATGGGGATGATACTTACAATATCTGGGTACTGATACATCATGAAATTTTGCCCATCGACCAGAATTATGATGCAATCGGGGTTCCATGCGATTGAAATTCAGGCGATCCACAGATTCAGGCACCAGTGATATCGCCTTTAATACCATCGCTTCACCTTCTTTTAAAGATTGATCGCTCCTGTCATCATTGTATATTTTTTCGGCAGCCATGAGGAGATCACAGGCCTGTAAACGATTATCATTGGAATACGCATTTTCATCGAATGCGTTCGCATTACAGGTAATAAACGTAATCAGCATAAAAAGAGCGACACAATTAAAGTAAATTTTTATCATGTTCATGATAACCTCCTATCGGACAATTGATTAAAAACTGGTCATTGTCAATGATAAGGCCAGTAAGGATATATCTTCAGTATCTGTCCCTTCAAAGCTGATATTTCGAAACTCATAGGTACAGTCAACACCAAAATTTTCATAAATCAGTGTTCCAATGCCAAATGTTAATCCGGAAACATCCGGCCATCCTTGATCTGGTTTACTTGCCTCTGAGGTATACATCCCGGCGCGAAAGGCAAATCTGAAATCATTTTTTGATGCGATTTGCCACTCTGCACCCAATGACGTTTTTGTATATTTATTATCTATGGAATCATTGGATTGAGACCAATCGGTCTCACCATATTGACCGGCAAACAAAAATGCCGACCGAAGACTGGTAAAACTTTTTGACAAAGAAAATCCAATGTCATAACTGGATGGCTTGCTAAAAACCATTTGATCACTGATAACTTCTGAAATATTGATAGCCGCCCTTTCTTCTTCATTTTTTGCATCGCCGGTATCTGCACTGCATGAAGACCCAAAACGATAGGTCGCGCCAAGTTTAACACGAAAAGAATGCCTATCGTTATTATATAAAATGCCCAATATGCCCAGAGATCCTGAAAAACCATACGCATGATTGTAATCTGTTTCAATTTTTTCATAGTAATAGTAATTAATATCTTTGTCGTTCACAAGGTATAAATCATCTGTATCATATTTAATATTGAGATATTCTGCAGTAAAACCATATTTGATTCGATCATTATGTGAAGAAAATGCCATGGCAAATCCATAAATATTCATATCTTCACGAAAGTTGCCAAATGTTTTGTCAAGTTGGTATTTTGGGGGGTAATACCAATCAATCGTATATGGAGATATGTAGTATAAGGCATAGCCATTGCTTACTTTCTCTTTTACACGCAAAGATTCCCCCCAATCCACTTTCGCACCCGCCTTACTCTTTTTTACATTTCTGACAATTTTACGTCCAAAGCTGTGAGACCATTTTATTGCAACAAATAATTTTGTTTCTTCATTGTCTAATGTTTGTGGATCCACTCCATATTGCGAATTGTCCAGTTTGTCCCCTTTTGTTTCTGTGTCTTGAGAAATGGATTCCATCCAGTCCACAACAAAATCAAAGGATTCACCCGCCGCAACACCAGCGGGATTGTACCACACGGCAGAGGCATCATCAGCAATGCCACAAAATGCTCCGCCCATCGCTTTTGCGCGTGTGCCTGGATAACTCATGAATGGATCTGCATATACCAATGAAATCATCACGCACCAGATTGATATCAACATGAAACAGATTCGAATGTTTTTCATATCCCCTCCTTTTTGTTAAGGAATACTCAGATAATAAGTTCCTCATTTCAGAAAGCGTTAATTCTATTCATTTTGAACCAGGATTACACTGAAGAAGATGAATAAGATGAATTAAAAGTGTTTTATTTCATCTTATTCATCTTCTTCAGCGTAATCCTGGTTCAAAAAAAGGGGAACTTATTTTTAGAGCATTCCT
>Ga0272440_1000234_pt1 | contig 46571 bp, 25 predicted proteins | sample SSMMMBAug17_FD_192440 | JGI IMG/M metagenome (GOLD analysis project Ga0272440, IMG submission 192440) | Marine sediment archaeal communities from Little Sippewissett salt marsh, Falmouth, MA, United States - SSM-MMB-Aug17 | ecosystem: Environmental > Aquatic > Marine > Wetlands > Sediment ...
ATTTATGATAAACTAAGGAATGCTCGAAAAATAAATTCCTCATTTAAAATTGTTCATTTTCGTTTTTGAACCATGATTACACTGAAGAAGATGAAAAAGATGAATTTAAAGTGTTTTTATTCATCTTATTCATCTTCTTCAGTGTAATCATGGTTCAAAAAACAGAATGAACAGTTTGGTACGCATATGATTAATGTTTAATTTTTACACTCCATGTAAAGCGAAAAATTTTTTTCCGAGGTCTGAATTAATAATTGATCTTGACAATATTTAATTTTTTGATGTAATATAACACTAATATAAAAAAAATGGGCAACCTTCATATTGTGTGAATATTAGTTAATACTTTACCCGAAATCAAAAAACTCTTCGGTCATCTGCACATTGGTAAAAGTCTTTGGCCTCAAAAGTTCCAATTTCCAAGCTGCGAATCGTTCTTGTTTTTTGAACTGTTTTTTTTCGGCCAAACGATGGCATACTTCGATTTCAGGGGAAATTGTAAGCATTGTTTTTTGAGGAAACAATTTTGGCAAAACTGCATGAGATAATATTGGTTTACGAATTGTTTTAATCAGCTTTATTGCAGTTAATCCGAAGTTTTTTTTAATAGGTCATGTGCTTTCATGAAATCATAAATAGACTTTCTTGATATCTTTCTTTTCATTATTTCAGGCAACGCCATTATATTTTCAAGTTTAATACAATGAAACTCGATGATTGATGTAAGAACGATTATTGCATCCTCATTTGAAAGCTGATGATTTATTATGGCTTTTTTCTTTTGGCTTTAAGAGTCACTTGCCCTTAGCCTGACTGCAAAGGGATTTAGCCTAAAAATAAAAACTGCCCCTCCATCTCTGAAAATACTGAACCACAGGTTTACACTCTCAAGAAAAACCTTAATTTTGTCGATTACTAAAATCAATTAGCAAAAAATTCCATAATATTTTTTCATTTCTCAACATTCAGAAATCATTTAACAAATGAGGCATATCATGTCATACATACTGAGAACAATTGTCATTCTGTGGACATTGTTTATCTTGGCTGCCCCTGCTTTAGGGCAAAACTTTAATAAACATATCACCAATCGCATGACTTCTGGTGGCAGCGGATTTGGCATGGGCGAAAACGTTGACATGCGAGTGCTGATTGGTCAACCCATTCCAGGTACAGTTGGTAATGGTCGAACGTTCCAAATACGAACCAATGCTGAAGACATGCTCACCCGACGTCTCAACTATACTCTGGTTGCCAATGCCGGCCTTGATCAATCGACTGTGGAAGGTAATATGGTTCACCTGGATGCCTCGTTATCATACGATCCTGCCAACTCCATTGACAAATATCAATGGATTCAACTGAGTGGTCCTGTTGTTGAACTGGATGATGCTTTTTCATTAAAGCCACAATTTATCGCGCCAGAGGTATCAATGTTTGGCGCTTACCTTGTATTTCAGCTGACTGTTTTTAATTCCAACAATGTTTCAGCTCAGGATACTGTCAAAATATTTGTTCAAAATGAGGTGAAGAATTTTATCATTTCTGTGTCTGCATCAGCCGGGGGAAATATCAACCCCAATGAAGATGTTTATTTGCGCGAGGGAGATTCTATCCGATTTTCCTTTTTGGCCAGTACAGGTTACTATTTATCTGATATTTTTCTCGATGGTATTTCTATTGGGCCAAGGGATACGTATGATTTTGTTGAAATTCAAGATCATCATACCATTCATGCAGAATTTACTGCGCGTCCCAAAATACAAGTATCTGTGAAAATAAATGGTTCTGGGCAGGTAGCACCTGAGGGGCCGATCCAGGCCAATGCTGGAGATGATATTCAATTATCTTTTTCTCCCAACGCCAATTATCACGTGGCCGATGTTTTAGTGAATGGTCAATCCAAAGGCCCCATGAATGACCTGTTGTTGAAAGATCTCAATGATGATGTGGTTGTTACTGTCAATTTTATGCTGGGCGATTTTCATATTCAGGCATCATGTGATGAACATGGCAGCATCACTCCAAATGGTTGGATCAGTACGTATATGAAAGACAATCAATCCTTTGAGATTGTTTCGAACCCAGGCTATGTCATTGATACAGTTCAAATAAATGGTTCGTTTATAGATCCGGTTTCCCATTTCACTTTTTGGAATATATCAGATCATCATCGGATACATGCGACATTTCGGCCCAAAATGGTTATCATGGCAGCATCAGATGGCCATGGTGCAATTGTGCCATCAGGTATGATTAATGTTGAGACCGGATCATACCAAACATTTGAAATGATTCCTGATGATGGATATCGTGTGGCCGATGTTTTGGTTGATGGCGTTTCCCAGGGGCCTTTAAAAAGATATACCTTTATTAACATTCAAAGTGGTCATACCATTGAAGTTCAATTTGTGCGTGATATTTTCACAATCGAAGCCACAAGTGGACCTTATGGCAGCATTTTGCCTGAAGGAAATATTGCAGTGGAACCTGGACATTTTCAATTTTTCGAATTCAACCCAGATTATGGTTTTCGTGTTGAGTCCGTGTTCATTGATGGTCAAAAAATGGACCCGGTCGATCAGTATTATTTTGAAAACATTGATAGAAATCATACCATCAATGTTCAATTCGAACAAGCACGTATTATTGTTCAGGCCTTTGCTGGTGATCATGGAAGTATTTATCCATCAGGGGCGGTTATTATTGCAGAAGGAGGAAATCAGGAATTTTTTATTGAACCAGATACTGGTTTTACCATTCAAAATGTTCGTGTCGATAATGATAATCTTGGAAAGCTAGATCATTATCTTTTTGAAAACCTTACAACACCTCATCACATCGAGGCCACTTTTGAACCTATGATCCAAATCAGTGCCACCGCTTTAGAAAATGGTTCTATATCTCCCACCGGCCAGATATATGTTCCCCGAGGTAATGATCAAACGATCATGATTACCCCGGATGATGGCTTTATTATTGACGAACTGGTTGTCGATGGCACCCCCATCACTCCCACAAACATCCATGTTTTTTGGAATGTCACCGAATCTCATGTGCTTTTTGCCCGTTTTCGTCAATTTCAGATAACCGCCACTGCAAATGAGAATGGGAGTATTACACCGCATGGCCAGATGGCGTTTGGCAAAGGCGATGATCAAACATTTGATATCATTCCCAATGATGGTTTTACCATTGCTGATGTTTTTGTGGATCAGGTTTCATTAGGCCCCATTGAACGTTTCACTTTTTGGGATATTCAGGCAGATCATCACATTCATGCAGCGTTTGTCATGCGTCCGAAACACACTATTATGGCAACATCTGATGAAGGGGGAATTATTTCGCCACTTGGTGAATTAGAATTCTTTGAAGGCGACTACCCGGAATTCGTAATTATTCCGGAATCAGGTTATAAAATCGGTGATGTTGCAATCAACCAAACATCCATAGGAGTCGTAACAGAGTATATCTTTTCTGATTTGCAGGCAAATGCCTCCATTCATGTTCACTTTGAACCCCTTCCCAAATACAGAATAAAAGCCGCGTCAAATCTTGGTGGCTCCATTTCACCAAGTGGTGAGTTGACTGTTATCGCAGGTGATTATATCTCATTTGAAATGACACCTGATTTAGATTATCAAATTGAATCAGTTTTTGTTGATAACATGGATTTAGGCCCGATCCGATGTTATCCCATGCTTGCAGATGATAATCATCAAATCACAGCATTGTTTGTCAAATACGAAACCCGGTCCATCAGCGGAAACATTTTTGATCTTGAACAACCTGACAAGGCCTTATCAGGCTTTCATATCAAAGTTTGGCAAAATGACCGCCTTCAAGGAACAGCTACCAGCGATATAAATGGATATTACAACGTCACCGGCCTTCCAGTTGCATCGAATCTGATAGTTTCTGCATGGCCTCCTGCGGATAATAACATATATCAAGGTCTGTATTACATAAATCAGCAACGTATGCAGGACGCCAATCGCCTGATAGTGATTGCAGATAATCTTACAGGTATTGATTTCTTTATGCCCAAAGCCCCCACTGATGGTTTGTCCGGAAAGATTCTTGACAACAATTTAGGACTTGCCAATGTTGAGGTATATGCCACGTCACGAGATAACAGTCATAGTGTTCGGGTTCTAACCAATATTGATGGTTTCTATCGAATTGATGGGCTGTATCCGGATCGTTACTATCGAATTTCTGCGTATTCAGTGAATGATGAGACTGATTTCTTTTATACATTATCCAACAATCAGACACCAGGTGTTGATTCACCCACATCAAGTACAATTTCGGCCAATCTGGCAAAATGGATACAGCCCACCTTTCCAATTTTGGAACATATTGATATTATATTTGATCCAGATAGTGGAGAAACGATTTCAGGGCATGTGTATTTTAAAGGGGACCCAGTATCAGATATCACTGTGCATGCCTGGTCGCCTGGCCTTCGTGTGGGGAGTACTGCTGTCACTGATCATTCAGGAGCTTATATTTTAAAAGGCCTGTCGCCGGTTTCTGAAATGAATGCTGCCACAGATGGCTATCTTGTTAAAGTTGTTTCTGATGACTATGGATATCAGTCGGTATCATCAGTTGCAACCAATGGAACAAACGTTGTTTTTTATCTGGTAAATCAGGCAACGATCTATGGACAAATTTCAGATATGAATGAAAATCCATTATCCGATGTCCTGGTTCAAGCGGTATCCACAAAAAACCCCTGGCATAAATCTGCCACAGCCTTGAGTGATCACACAGGTAATTATACAATGATTGTCCCATCAGCGTCAGACTATATTATCAATGCATCAAAATCAGATTATCACGTACAGTATTATAATGACGCCGCTACTCCTGAAGATGCCACAGTTTTCAATGCCTGCCTGCTCACCCAAACGCAAATGAATTTTCAGCTCAATCATGGCGCATCGATTCAAGGAAAAATATTTATTGGCACAGATAACACAACTGCACCTGAAGGTGTTTGGGTGTCCATTCGCTCAGACAGCACAAATTTTGTTGATCAGTGTCAAACAAACCATTTGGGACAGTATATCATGCATGGTTTGGATGAAACTGTTACCGATTATCAAATAATGGCGCAATTCGAAGACTATATGCCCGTCTATTATGCAGATAATGGTGACACAAATATCGATAATGACTCTGTATATAATCGAAAATTTGCAGGACAGGTGCAACCTTCAGACATACATCGAAACGTAATTTTACTTCCCGGATACCGCATACGTGGAGGAATTGTGAAAGATAATGCGCCGATTTATGGAATGACTGTTGAAGCCTTTTCAGAAATCACTGGTGGATGGGGTCGTATGCTTTCAAAAGATTTGGGGGCATATCAATATGAAATATCCGGTTTACCCCCTGGCATTTATACAGTGAAAGTTTCAGGCCTTGATTATCAAACAACGACAAAATCTGTTACCCTGGTGCGTCAAACAACTTATCTTGATTTTGTTTTGCAAGCCCCACAACGACAAATTTCTGGTATTGTCTATGGTATTGAAAAAGGCGATATGCTTTGGATCAAAGCGATATCTTCAACTCTTGGAATTGAAAAATCCCAGAAACTGGAAGGAACAGGCGCTGCACTTCCTTTTGTAATAGACCAATTAAAATCTGCGAATGATTATATTTTATACCTTTATGGAAATAATTATCCCCAAACATATTATCCGGATCAGCCTGCTTTAGAATTTGCGCAAAAAATTGATTTACAAAATGATAATGTTGAAAATATTGTGTTTCATGTACCCCTAAAAGCCAACCGAAAAATTTCGGGTGTGGTTCAATTTTATCATTCCTTTCCAAAAGGAGAAAAGGTTCGCATAACAGCGCGCTCAGAATCCGGCCATCATGAAAAATCAATCTTGTTTGAATATAACAACGAATTGGTCAAGCCGTATGAAATAGATGGATTGATTTCGGCAAATGACTATCTTATATTTATTTCTGCCAATGACAGTATCGACCATTATTATAGAAATGCGGTGAATGTCCAAAATGCAAAGACTGTCAACACGCTGTTTGGTGATGCTGATGGCATTAACCTGGAGTTGTCTAAAGGTGCGACCATTCAAGGACAGATTACAGGTATTTCAGATCATGATATTCGTATTTTTGCAAATGCGACAACGCTGGATGCTCAGGCAGAAACCATTCCCTTATCGAATGGGCATTTTACACTCAAAGGTCTGGCAATGACAACGTATATTTTGTCTGCTCATATTCAAGATATGGGTGTGTTTTACTATCATCCTTTCAAAACGTTGCGAGATATGACCGAAAGCACCCCTTTGTCTGTTTTTGATAACAACATTGTTAATATTATGTTTGAAATCAAAGAATTGGTAAAGATATCCGGTACAATCAAAAGTGAAAAAGGGAATGCCTTGAAAAATGTATTTGTCACCTGTCACTCTGAATCGTTAAATTTTGGTGCCAGCACCTATTCAAATGAAACCGGACAATATGAAATTTCTGGCTTACTTCCATCGACCGACTACATTGTGACAGCAGTTGCCAGCAATACTGATTCAGGCTTTCATACCAGTTTATCTCATCAAAACATTTCTGCTGGAGATGCACAAGTTAACTTTATACTTCAATCCCAGGATACCTATCTAATAAATGGTCAGATTTTCGATGCCATGAATCAGCCTTTAGAAAATGTCGTGGTTGAAATTCAGGCCAGTGATAATTCAAATCAATATGATCGTTCCCAAACAGACAGGGAGGGATTTTTTACACTTCAGGGGCTGCCTGAAGGATTCAATTATATTCTTTGGGTATGGCCATCACCAGATATGCCATTAGCATACTACCGGGCCACACAAATAGACATTCCCAATCCAGGCTTTTTTCAAATCGTTCTAAAAACAGCTGCAATTTTTGGGGGTACAATTCTGGAAGAACATTCCAATACTGTAATTTCAGGCGCTGAAATTACAGTATTTTCAGAACAAACTGGTTTTTTTCAAACCACTCAAAGCGACTCAACCGGTGCCTATACAATTACCAATGCACCACTTGCTCGAGATTATCGTATCGTTGTGCAGCATCCATCATATCTGGATCGGGAATATCAGGGGCAATCTCCCCACGCACAGTTGAATCTTGAAATGCCAATAAGTGGTTGTATTGTTGGAAGTCTTAACAGTTCTCAGACCGGAACTCCTGTTGCTGATGCCATAGTGTCTGTCTTTTCCAAAGCCTATGACAGCGCGCCAGATTACATTGGAACATCGCAATCCAATAGCAAAGGACATTTCGAAATTTGTAATTTGAGAGTTCACGACAGTAATGGTTTCGAAGTCAGTGATTATCAGTTGGATGTTGTGGCCACCGGTTACCCCATACACACCAGAGGTGGTCTTAAGATCGGTGCACAGGTCGATCTACTGATGGAGAGCCATCCCCAATATGAGTTGTCTGGAAAAATTGATGATACACTGGACTTGACAATCATTCTTAAAATATTTGATCAACACAACCAGTTCATTCAAAGTACTCTCATTGAAAACAATGAATTTCACATTTTCGGCCTGAACCCTGAAGCGGGATATCGCATTAATGTCAATGCCTGGCAACAAGATAATGAGCCTGTCATAGACTCTTGGGTAGCGGCCTCCGGTCGTTTGGTTGAGAACCAAAGCAATGGTCATGTCTTTTCAACAGCTGAAGATATCAATATCATCTTGAGTGCAACAGGGAAAAAACGATCTGCGCTGTCTCATCAAAAGGGACCAGGGCCGGTAGGTCACTTGCGATGCCTGACACATCCTTATGTAACAATAAACAATCGACTTCGCAACATGGCTAGCGCAATTCCTGCTGAAGTGACCAACCGCCCAAATGTTTCTATGACATGGGACCCGCCTGAAAATGGTGATGTTAAAGGCTATTACTACTCTTTTAACAATGAATCGGCCCATAAACTAAACACGTTTAATACAGTCACAAAACCTCCTGTAAGAACGCGTAAAATTTCCAGCCGGGACCTTGAAGGTGATGATGTTTATTATTATTTTCATGTGGCTGCAGTGGACACAGCTGGTCGAGTAGGGGAAACAACATCCATTGCATTTCGTATTGATACCATGCCACCCACCAATATCAATGTCTCTCTGCCACCAGATACACGATCTCGTGATATCAACCTTTCATTGGGGGCTTCAGGTGCTTCAGAAATGTATATCAGTAATGTCAGTCATACAACTGGAGGAAAATGGGAGCGGTTAAAAAACACAAAACAATGGCAATTATCTGGTGAAAGTGGCTCTAAAAAAATATTCACACGCTTTCGTGATAGAGCAAAAAATGAGGCAGAATCCCTGGGACATACAATTTTAAATGTGGGCACAAATGAACATACAATCACAATTAAAACCAATGCGTATGGCAGTGTCTCCCCAACACAAATCATTGTCAACGATAAAGAAAGTCAGGAAGTGATCATTACCCCCAATGATGGATATCAGGTATCACGCATCACACTGGATGGTCGAGCGGTACAATATCGTGATACAGGTTACCTGTTCTCGTCTGTCATAGAAGATCATACCCTGTCTGTTACTTTTGGCCCCATAGAACATATGGTTTATATTTCAAGTTCAGACAATGGTAATGTCAACCCCGCCGGCCCTTTATCAGTGATACACAATCAATCTATTGACCTGGAGTTTCAACCTGACCATGGATTTGGCCTGTCTCACATTACTGTTGATGGCGCTCCTCATGAAATAACAGGTCAGACCTTTCAATTAAAAAATGTTCAAAAGGATATTCACCTGACAGCCCATTTTAAGCCTGCATTAACTATTTCTGCCACTGCTGGCAGTAATGGAGATGTTTCTCCCAAAAAAGCAGATGTATTTGATGGCAAATCGCAATCCTTTACATTTGTCCCATCCCCCGGTTATGGGGTATCTAAACTATGGATTGATGATATTGTTACGCCAGTTCAGGGAAATCGCTATACCTTTTATAATGTTCAGGACAACCATACCTTATATGTCCAGTTTGCAACAGCCCAATATGAAATTGTGGCCCTATCTGGTGCCAACGGTCAAATCTCACCCAATGGCGAAATTTCAGTTTCAGGCATGGGCAAAAAATTATTTCAAATATCACCGGATGAAGGCTACATGATTGACCAGGTGTTGGTTGACGACAACCCTGTTACTATATCAAATAATTCTTATACCTTTGATGACATTTCAGCAAATCACAAAATTTTTGCGACATTCCGACGTCTGAATTTTCCACCTCAAGTGTATTCATCAACGAAAACTCTGGATGAAGATCAACGCTTTGAAGGAAAACTGACGGCCACAGATCCAAATGACCAGGATGTCATCACTTTTGCGATCAGCCAGCAACCGATCCATGGATCAATCAGTTTGAATGCTCAAACCGGTGACTATGTTTATCAGCCATCCAATAATTACAATGGCACAGATACCTTTCAATACATTGCAAATGATGGACTGGTATCATCAGAAAGCGCCAACATTGATTTCAATATTTTACCTGTCAATGATGCACCTGAGGCCAGATCAGATACGCTGTCGGCAAAAGAGGATATTGCTATCATGTATACATTGACTTCATATGATGTGGACTCTGATTACCTGAGCTATGAAATCTTAAGCCCTCCTGAAAAAGGTCACCTCACCCTGACTGATGCTGAAAAAGGATATTGTGTATTTCGTCCATATGATAATGTTGTGGGCCGAGATGAATTTACATTTAAGGTCAATGATGGACATCTGGATTCCAATGAAGCGACCATTCAAATTTTTATCAATAATGAAAACGATCCACCAGTGATTGAGAATCAATTGCTGACCATTGATGAAGACACATCTTATACGATCATTCTGTCTGTCAATGATCCTGAAAATGATCCATTGTTTTTTGAAATGATGTTGACCGGCCAAAATGGAAATGCAACCATTATTGATCCAATCAAAGGCATTGTCATTTATACACCCAGAAGTGATGTGTCTGGAATGGATTTCTTTGTATATTCGGTTACAGACAACCAATCTGAGGCACAATCTGCAACAGTGACTGTTTCCATCAAACCTGTGAACGACCCACCCGTCGCATTGCAGCAACAAATTGATGTATTTGCCAATGCATCCATTACACTAACATTAACCGCTTATGATATCGATAGCCCGGCGGAAAACTTTGTATTTGAGTTAGATAAAAATGCAACACCGACTCATGGATATGCAACAGGTTCCCCACCACGTATCACCTATAAACCCAATAATGACTACGTTGGGGAGGATCAATTCAAATTTATTGTTCATGACAGTGAAGGGGAAAGCACTACCGGTCTTATCCAATTTAATGTATTGTCACCGCCTGACGCCATCGGCACAGAAGATCAACTCTTATATATTGATCTACCGGTGTATGTTGTCATTGATGATGAAACATCACCTCAACATGGAAAATTATTGGGTTCACCGCCCGATCTGACCTACAAACCCAATGAGAACTTTTTTGGAACAGATACATTTACTTATAAAATAAATGATTTGGAAAAAGAATATGTGGTGTATATCTCACCTGTGAATGATGAGCCGGTGATTAAAATTATCAATCCCTTGCCCCCACTCCAAACGAATGAGAATACGCCCTTGGGTATTGAAATGGATATCAGTGATATTGATGGTGATGAATTAAATGTTAAATGGGAACAACCCGCACATGGTTCAGTTTCTGGTAATATCAAACAAATCATATATTCACCTTATTCAAGCTATAGTGGTCGAGATTCATTTTTGGTGGAAGCTTTTGATGGCTATGTGACCACGCGCCAAACTTTTGAAATATTCGTGGGAAAGGTCAATAAAGCACCAGTGGCCAATGATCGCACAATGGATGGTCTTGAAGATCAGCCCTTAGAAATATTGCTTCAAGCCATGGACCCGGATTTTGATCCCATTTCATACACAATCGCTACTTATCCAGTTCATGGCAGTTTGTCAGGAACACCCCCATCAGTGATTTATCAACCCGAGGCAAACTATCATGGGCCCGACAACTTTGGATTTTCAGCCAGTGATGGGATGTTGACATCAAATATTGGAAAGATTCAATTGAATATCATCCCTCAAAATGATGCGCCTCATGCATTGAATTCATTATTTGATGCTGTCGAGGATGCACCCATTCATCGATTATTTTTGGCCAATGATATTGATCAAGATGCTTTGACATTTAAGATCGTTCAAAATGGCCAAATAGGGGAAGCTGCACTTACCAATCGAGCCACAGGAGAATTTACCTACACCCCATTTACCAATGCTTATGGCGTAGATATTGTGAAATTTCAAGCAATGGATGACTTGTCTGAATCGAATATCGGACAGGTCACTATTACCATTGCACCAGTCAATGATCCCCCTATTGCTCTGACAGCACAATTTGAAACTGATGAAGATATCCCCTTTGAAGCCACTTTGATTGCCAATGATGTCGATAGTGACACATTTCTTTTCACAATCGTGGATCCTCCTCAATTGGGTCATATGGCTCTTGCAAATACAGGTGATTTTGCATATACGCCAGATTCTAATATTTCGGGTCAGGATCAGTTTTCATTTATTATTCAAGATGCCAGCGGTGAACAATCCAATGCAGCCCAAGTAATTATTGATATTCATGACGTCAATGATCCGCCAGTGGCATCATCCTTTTTAGTGCAGTTACAAGAGGATAGCAGCATTACAGATACTCTGCATGGCACTGATGTTGATTCATCAACGCTATCTTACACAATTATGTCATTTCCTCAAAAAGGAGTCGTGAATTTGTTGAATCAGAATAAGGGTACGTTTGTCTATATTCCCAATGCCAATGAATCTCATCATGATAATTTTACCTATCAGGTCAGTGATGGCATTCAACGTTCTGAAATCGCTACAGTTTCTGTTTGGATCACGCCTGTTAATGATGCTCCAGTTCTGGAAAGTATGGATGTTGAAATTGAACAAGATCAACAGGCAAATATTACCTTAATGGCTGAAGATGCAGACAATGACACCTTAAACTTTAACATCATCAAGGCGCCTGATCATGGCATGGCGAATATTGAAGGTGGAGGCGTCGTATTCACACCTGTTGCCGGATTTTTGGGGGTCGACACCCTTTCTGTGAATGCATTTGATGGAAGAGCCCATTCGAAAACAGCGACCATCCAGTTATGGGTCGGCATTTATCAGGTCGATGTGGTTGGAACTGAGGATGAATCTATTCGTATTGATTTACCGGAGCAGTCCACCATTACCGAACCGCCTAAAAAGGGAATAATCACTACAGAGTCCGATCATTATATATATCATCCCAAAACAAATGAATTTGGTTATGATGCGTTTTATTTCCAAACAAATTCCAATTCCAACAGTGTCAGCATGACAATATTTATAAAGCCTGTGAACGACCCCCCATCGATTGTTACAGAAAACAGATTGATGACAATTGAAGATCAGGCGAATGGATTGAGTATTCACATTTCTGATCCAGAAACCGATTCCGATCAATTAATCAAAGCCATTTCAGAACCTCCGACTCATGGCAAAATAGAATGGGTTGATGATTATATTGAATATCAACCTTTTTCGGATTACAATGGCAGTGATAGGTTTACCATTCGGATTTCCGATGGGTTTGAAAATAGTCATGTATTTAAAACAATTTATGTGACTGTTGAGGCATCAAATGATGTGCCACTTCCCAATGCGCAGACAATCTCTTTGTTTGAGGATAAATCAACAGAAATAGTACTGACAGCAACAGATGTCGAAAATAATGCCATTGCATATGCCATCTATGAAACAACAACAAATGGCAAAATTACAGGAATACCACCCAACCTGACATATACACCTGCCCCAAACTTTTTTGGCAAAGATGCATTTCAATTTACTGCCAGCGATGGTGATGGTAGATCAGAACCACAAACAGTAACGATTGTCGTTTTGGGCACACAAGACAGGCCGGTAGCATATGATTCAACGCTGGAAGTTCCTGAAAATGCAGTCCAAATTTCTGGTCAGTTCATTGCCAATGATCCGGATTATGACGTATTAATATTTAACATTGTTACGCCACCTGGAAAAGGAACAGCAAGAATGATTAATCCAGCTAAGGGTACCTTTGATTATTTTCCTTCACCAGGTGCATCAGGGGAAGATATGATGACCTTTCATGTTAATGATGGTTTTGAAACCTCCAATCTGGGACTGGTTTCGATTCAAATTGCTAATAATACATTACTTCATCATCAACTCGATATTTCACTCATGGGAGACTATCTTGAAGGGGATAATTATAGTTACAGTATTGTCAACATGCAAACTAAAGTCATTGTCAAACAAGATCAGATGAGCACATCTCATATATCCTTGTATATGCCTGAAAATGACTATTCATTTCATTTTTTAGGTGAAAAGTATCAATCTTTTACACATTCTTTTCCATTGATGGCAGATATGGACATCCCTATCAGCATTCAAAATAGTCCTGATGTTTTCCATTTAAATATTCATTTGCAAGGAGATTATATTCCAGGTGAAACAGTGACTGTTCAGATAATAGATGTTCAATCTGATAAAATTCTAAAAACCATTGAATCAACAGAATCTCTTATATCCTCTAGATGGATTGCAGCAATTTATAAAGTTCGTATTCAGGGAGATCATTATGAACCCCTTGAGTTTTCAACCATCTTTCTGGATAAAGAAAAGAACATTCATGCGGCATTGACCCGACATTCAGACACACAATTGACCGTCCACCTGGAGGGAGATTATCAGGAAGGTGATCCTTATGAATACAGAGTCATCAGTGCAGAAAATGGAACGATTGTCAGGTCGGGGCAACACAACGCTGACTCCTTAGATATATTGATTGGCCCGGGACGTTACCGCATTCTTATTATTGCCGAGAACTATAATCCCCTGGAATGTCAGCATAACGATCAAAAACTGATTCTTTTTACACCTGATATGCAAATTCACGCACCGCTTACCCAATCATCGTTCACGTTAAATGCACCCATTGTAGGCTATTCATATCAGCGTACTGATGATGGCATTCGACTTCAATTGGAGCCTGAAAATATTTCATATGGGCTGACTGTCCAGTTGAACAATACAACAATTGACAGTGAGATTGACCCTTCATTGACCTACGAGTGGAAAAAAAGTCATTCTGATATCTCCCCTATCATTATTAATGAAGACAGTCATTATCCCCTAAGTTTCGAATTTTTCGATGGTGACAATAAAGTGGACAATTATCAAATAACGTATATTGACTATGGATCAGAGACCAGCTTACTCAATGATCGTCCTGAAGACCAAATTCGTCTTGAAGAGCAATATGGTTCTGCTGCAACCATTGCCAATGCACAAAAACTGTTTGATCCTTTAATTGGTGCAAGCCTGAATATACAAATTAATACTATTTCGGGAAATGAACAAACATTAGAGGTTGAAATACCCATCATCCCACTGGATTATTTATTCATTGATAACAGCACTTCAGATACCCCAGGGCAAATGATGTATAATGCCTTGGATGATACCTACCGGATACTCCCTCAATCAACCGATAAAGAACTTCATCCGAAGCCCGGCCAACAGTTGCGTATTCTTGTAAATCACTATTGTTTTGCCCAAAGTGCTGGAAGTGGTGCCATGATATCGTTTGAAATGGCTGAGGGAAAATTTGAAGGCGCAAGGGTGTTATACAATCCATTGTTTAAGGAAGAACGTCTGAGTGATCATAACAATGAAGCGCCTCCCACGATTCAAGTCCAATTGATTCTAAATCCTGACTCATCATCCTATGACACACTGAATCATTATTTTACTGGTGATGGCATGAAAACTTTTATCATTGATGAGCGTGGCGATGGTTTTGATGGATTGACACAGGACGACTTTTTCTTTGAAAGAGACCAAAATGTTATTTCCATTATGATGACGCACTTGACCATTGTTGGATTTGATATTGAAAAAGATGAGGAACCGAAATCAGAACCAGAACCGGAAACATCTCAGGATAGTGATAGTGGTGGTGGATGCTGGATTGAAACCTGCGGTTTTCGCACTGTGAATTGGGGATTATGGATTCTTTTGCTCGGCGCTTTGTTGATTGGATGCTGTCATATCAGGCACTTTTTGGTGTCGATTGAAATGGGGCGCATTTCAAAATAGTTTTTTTTAGCCCTGAAAGGGCATCACATACCAGCACCGGGAAAGACTTGAAAATTTAACTTTTGAGACCAACCTTGATTTAATAACATATCTGGTAAGTTATCTTTGTTCTTCTTTGAGTATCTGTTTTTTTCACGGAAAAAGGAGGCGATTGACGTGATTTTTCCGGCCTTTCTATCATGGATCTTGCCCTCATGAACCATAATCCAGGTAATCAATCATCAAAATTTAATTCTAGCATGTGGCATGAAAGTTGCCATAGTAAACTGAATTTATTGATTGATTGAATTAGCTGACCCTTTTATTCGATTGATAGTTAGCACACAATGATTGACAATTTTTTCAAATTTTGAAATAGAGCCGATAGTACAGCAAGCAATAAATGGAGATATTCGAATATTTTTTAAAACTCCAGATATCAGAAAAAATAGTTCAACTCTGCAATCAAATGAATGATAAATATGCATCAGTTAAATACTAAATTGTCAATGGGGCCAACTGTATATAAACGCGTCATTCGCTTATTATTTTGTCGGATCCTGATTGTTACGTTTATGCTGGGATTGGCAACATTTATTCAGTTTAAGGCCAGATCATTATCTGAAAAATCCTTAACCTGGATCTATGTAATCATCATATTGCATTATGTCTTTTCTTTTGGCTATCTCGTTTTCTTAAAAAAAACAAAGAACATTTCAGTCAATATTTACCTTCAGTTGATCACTGATAATTTGTTAATCACATTATTGGTATATGCAACAGGTGGGATTAGCAGTATATATTCATCATTTTATCATATGGTGATTATATATTCGGCTCTTTTTTTAAATTTACGAGGAAGTATTATTGCCGCATCCATGAGTAGTATATTATATGGTACATTACTTAATCTTGAATACTATCAAATAATATATCCCATGTATGCACCGGGAACACAATATGGGTTTTCAGTCGGTTATGCATTTGCCAGTATTTTCATTTATATTGTTTCTTTTTATACTGTTGCTTTTTTGATCAGTGTAATTGTTGAAAAAGAAAAATATACACGGCGGCTGCTTGCCAAGAAAGCCAGCGAATTTAACAAATTAGATTTGCTTCATCGAAGAATTGTAGAGTCTGTTGACTTAGGCATTATAACAATTGACCTTTCCGGGCGAATTCAATCCATGAACCAGGCAGCCCAACATCTGACTGATACGAATTTTGCCTCAATTGTCAATCAGCCGCTTCGAAAGAATTTATCATTTATACCTGAAACGTTGTTGAGTTCAGAAAACCATAGCAGTGATTCATCAGAAAAAGACATTGAATATTATTCCAATAGCAAACACAGAACCTATCGCATTGCGGTATCTCCATTACTTGATCGGAAACATATTCAAATCGGCAAAATTATTATCCTTAAAGATGTGACTCAAATAAAAGAGATTGAAGCAGATGCTCAAAAAAGTAAACAGCTCGCATTAATTGGTGAAATGGCGGCTGGTTTGGCCCATGAAATCAGAAATCCGCTGGCATCATTAGGGGGATCTATCCAATTGATGAAAAAAAATCTAGATTTAGATCCCAAGAATGAACGCCTAATGAATATTATCCTGCGCGGCCGAAAGCAGCTTGAAAACCTGGTAAAAGATTTTTTATTGCTATCAAAAAGCAGTTCAAAACGTGCTGATGAAATTCACATAAGTACACTCATTCATGAAATCCTGGAGTCTATTAAGTATGCACCTGCGTGGAATGATAACATTCGCATTCATCATCAGTGTTATGACGAACAATGTATTTTGGGTAACCAGACAGAAATAAAAGAAATTATTTGGAACTTAACGATCAATGCTGTTCAATCCATGCCTGATGGCGGCATATTGACAGTGAAAAGTAATGACGTTGATATGAAAGAGGGACGTTATGTTTCTATCCAAATCAGCGATACTGGATGCGGAATTGAAAATCATTCCATCCAAAAAATATTTACCCCCTTTTATACAACCAAAGAAAGAGGGACAGGCTTGGGTTTGGCGATTGTCAATCGAATTACAGAGTCGCATGATGGTAAATTAAGTATTAAAAGTACAGTTGGTAAAGGGTCATGCTTTACAATCTTGTTACCTTTATCACAGAGGACATGATACGTTCTCAAGTTTTCAAATGGATAAAATGGAGGAATCCAAATGGCAAATATACTCATTGTAGATGATGATAATGACATGAGAGAATTTTTAGAAATAATGCTCGTAGATGAAGGATACGAAGTCTCTTGTGCCAAAGAGGCCAGGCAAGGCCTTAGTCTTTGCCAAAAAAACAAATTCGATCTGATTATCACAGACCTAAAAATGCCCAAAATTGATGGTATAGAATTCATTAAACGTGCTAAGGAATTTATGCCCGAAACACCTGTTATTTTGATCACAGGATACGCATCACCTGAATCTGCTTACGCTGCTATGCAGGAAGGGGCCATTGATTATGTGGAAAAAAACTTTGATGTTGAAGAGTTTAAACAATTGGTTCGTGAAGCCATGGCCAAAAAGGGCGCACGAAAAGAAGATTTGGAATTTCTAAAAGATATTGAAGATGCATATCGTTTTGGAAAGATTATTGGAAAAAGTAAAGCCATGCTCAAAGTGTATAGTTTAATCAAAAAGGTGGCTCAAACAACGACCAACGTTTTAATCAATGGAGAAAGTGGCACTGGCAAAGAACTTGTTGCTGAAGCCATACATGGTAATAGCCAGAGACATGACAAGCCCTTTGTTACAATCAATTGCGGAGGAATTCCAGAAACCTTGCTTGAAAGTGAATTGTTTGGCTATATGAAAGGCTCGTTTTCTGGTGCCTATTCAGATAAACCCGGCTTGTTCGAAGTCGCACATGGCGGCACGATATTCCTTGATGAGATCGGTGAACTCCCCATTTCTCTCCAGGTAAAGCTCCTTCGTGTCATCCAAACAAAAATTATTCGACGTGTGGGAGGATCGCGTGATATTAAGGTTGATGTTCGAATTATTTCTGCCACCAACCAGGACTTACGCGAAAAATCAAAAAATAAAACATTTCGTGAAGATTTGTTTTATCGCTTGAATGTCATCCCCATTCATATGCCTCCCTTGCGAAAGCGCAAACAAGATATTCCCATTTTAACACAATTTTTCTTTGAAAAATATTCAAAAAAATTTGGAAAAAAAATCAACAAGATTTCAAATTATGCCATTGAATTACTGATAAAACACCGATTTCCAGGCAATGTCAGAGAGCTTGAAAATATTATTGAACGAAGTGTCGCCCTTGAAACATCCAATATTGTACTGCCTGAAAACATGATTATTTCCGATGAAGAACCTTCAGACTGGGAAAACATGATGGATACATCATTTCCAGAAAAAGGTTTTAATCTCAATGAACAATTGGCAACGATTGAACGAAAATATATTAGAAAAGCACTTGAAAAAGCCAATGGTTCACGTACAAAAGCCGCTGAACTATTACAGATTAGTGTAGATTCGCTCAGATATCGGCTTGAAAAGCTTGATCTGAGATAATTGCTTTATGAGAGACAATCGCATGGGTGGCCTGAAAAAATCAGCAGCGGTTATCCCCCAAAAAAAAAATTCTATATAAAAACAGACGATTCAAAACAAATTTTGACCAAATGGCTTTTGTTGGCATGAAATTTGATATTGGCTTTAATTACATCATGAATATGGCAAAGAGACCAATAATGGAAAAGGAGGTGGAAAAAAATCATACAATGGTCTTATTTGTTTATATAATTGAAAGGTTCGTTTACCACATTTTTTTTTACCCGAATCTGTGGCGTAAAAATTTGAATTGAATTGAATTAAAATGACAATAAAAATTGCAATCAAGTATCAATCCTTTGGGAGCATCTATTTTATTTTCAATTGATTGGAACGAATCAACAAATGTACGTCACATATTTGAGTCTAATTTTAAAGGAGAAAAAGTATGAAAGAAACAATGATAAAAAACAATCATGAACAAGGTTTTTCCCTTGTAGAATTGATGATCGTTATTGCAATTATGGGAATATTGGCAGCGATTGCGATTCCTAATTTTTTAAGTTATCAGAAAAAGGGGTATGATGTTGCTGCCCATTCTGATGCCATGAATTTTTTGAGTTGCGCATTGACGCATTTTGCAGATATTGGTACTGCCACTGAAACAGATCTTAGCTGTAAAGATAATAAACTTCCTAATGGATACAAACTAAAGGATGATATCGTATATGATGGTACCATAACACAGGATACTGTTGGAGGGGTTTCAGGTACAATGACATTTAAACATACCAAATCCTCTCAGGTTTATAAGTTGTTCGGTTCATCAGGAACAATCGAAAAACAGTAACCTAATTATTTTGATGTGAATCAATAATGGAAAACAAGGCGGAGAAGATCCGCTTTGTTTTCTTGGAGAGCTCTTTTGTATCAAAACAAAAAAGTCCTGGTTGTGATGCCTGCATATAATGCAGAAAAGACGTTAAGAAAAACATATCAGGAAGTAATCAACCAGGATTACGTTGATAATATCATTCTGGTTGATGATGCCAGTAATGATGAAACATCAAAGATAGCACAATCACTCGAAAAGGTGACTTCGGTATGCCACCCCCGCAATATGGGATATGGTGCCAACCAAAAAACTTGTTATCAAATGGCGCTGGATGCAGGTGCGGATATAGTAATTATGGTTCATCCTGATTATCAATATACGCCAATGCTGATTCCAGCTATGGCATCAATGATCGGTAGCGGACTATATCATTGTGTTTTAGGGTCTCGTATACTTGGCGGGTATGCTCTGAAAGGGGGAATGCCACTCTGGAAATATATTGCCAACCGATTTTTAACTGCCATTGAAAATCTGTTGATCGGTGCGAAGCTGTCTGAATATCATACCGGTTATCGTGCCTTTTCTAAAGAGCTACTTGAAAAAATTCCGATTGAACACAACTCTGATGACTTTGTGTTTGATAATCAAATGCTTACCCAAATCATTTGGGCCGGCTATACAGTTGCTGAAGTAAGTTGCCCAACTAAATATTTCAAAGAAGCTTCTTCCATAAACTTTACAAAAAGTGTTCAGTATGGACTGGGATGTCTTTATGCTGCAATTCAATTCCGAATGGCAAAAATGGGTTGGATAACAAGTACTCGATTTCCTAAATCCCTGCTCCAAAATTAACCATAATGAAACAAGAGAAAAAACGTATTACCATTTTTAGAAGTTGTTTGGTTTTAACACTGCTGATTGCGATCGTTTATTGTCCAGTTACCACTTATGATGATATCGGTTATGACGATTCCACGTATGTATTTGAGAATCCCTACGTTCAGTCCGGTTTTAATAAGCAGGCCATTTGCTGGGCTTTTACCACCACACATGCATCAAACTGGCATCCATTGACCTGGTTATCTTATATGCTTGATAGTGAATTATTTGGCAACAAACCCGGGATATACCACTGGATGAATCTCAACTATCATATCATTAATGCTTTGCTTCTTTTTATCGTTCTGACAAAAATGACCGGTCATATTCTGAAAAGCTTTATAGTGGCCGCTTTTTTTGGTATTCATCCCCTTCATGTTGAGTCTGTCGCCTGGATTTCAGAACGTAAAGATGTGTTGTCAACATTGATGGTTTTGATTAGTCTGTATGCGTATACCTGTTATGTTCAGCAAGGTCATCAAATCCATTACTGTCTGGTTATATTATTTTTTTTATTGTCATTATTATCCAAGCCCATGATGGTTACCTTTCCCTTTGTCCTTCTACTCTTGGATATCTGGCCGTTGTCTCGCTCAAATGCTCTATTTGTGCCACAGCTCATTGAAAAAATTCCCCTGTTGATCATTTCGTTCGTTTTCTGTGTAATTACTGTGTGGGCACAGCATTCTGGTGGCGCATGCCAGAGTCTTGATGCCATCAGCATGACATCTCGAATGTTGAATGCTGTGGCAGCATATGGCTGGTATGTTTACAAATTATTTCTTCCTGTAAACCTTGCCATTTTTTATCCACACCCTCAATCAAATGTGTCTTTTATTTCAGTTACTTGGGGAGCCATCGTCATTATCATGGGTTTATGGATTGCCATTCGCTTCCGACATTCATATCCCTATATCCTGACAGGTATGTTCTGGTTTCTGGGCACATTGGTGCCTGTTATTGGATTGGTTCAGGTTGGATTGCAGGCCTATGCAGATCGTTACGCTTATATTCCGCTGACAGGTTTATTTATCCTCATTACATGGGGTGTATTTGATATTGGTTTATATTTATCTGACCGGAATAAAAAGATTGAACGATGGCTTGCCATTGTTTTTATGGCCATTGTCTTCATCTATTCTTATCTTTGCGGTTTACAAGTCCGAACCTGGAAAAATGGCACGAGTGTTTTTCAACACGCACTCATGGTGGTACCTGACAATTATGTTGCCATGACCCATCTGGGAACGATTCCTCTTTTAAAAAAGGCTCTTCTTCTCAGGCCGCACCATATACCCGCTTTACATAACTTGGGTACTGCACTGATTCATGAAGGAAAACTCCATGAGGCGCTGGGATATCTTCTCAAAGCGGAACGTTTAAATTCACAACATCCTAATATCTATAACAATATTGGTGGTATTTACTACGAATTGAACAATTATCCTTTATCTCTTAAATATTTTCAAAAAGCACTTGAAATTAATCCAAATCAAGCATCTACTCAAAAAAATATTCAACAGGTATATAAAAAAATGTCACAACAAAAGGACTCCCCATAAATCTTATGATTCGAAATGATAATCATACACTGGGAATCGGGATAGCCTTGATTCTGATCGTAACAATAATGACATACACTCCTGTCTTTCAAGCGGACTTTATCGAATTTGATGATCCCCAGTATGTCACTAAAAATGATTGGGTCAAAGCAGGTATTACCTGGGATGGTATTCGATGGGCATTTACACAGTATGATGCATCAAATTGGCATCCTTTGACATGGCTATCCCATATGTTGGATTGTGAAATCTATGGCATGAATGCCAGCGGTCACCATTTTACAAGCTTGATATTGCATATTGCCAACAGTATTTTGTTGTATGTATTTTTTTTTCAAGTCACCAGAGCCCCTTATAAAAGCCTGGCATTGGGCTTACTGTTTGCCCTTCACCCACTTCACGTTGAATCTGTTGCATGGATTTCTGAAAGAAAAGACGTTTTATCCACCTTTTTTGGACTGTTGTGTATATTGGCCTATACTCTCTATCTTCAAGACTTTGAAAAAAAATACTATGGCTTTATGTTTTTGAGTTTATGCCTGTCACTGATGTGCAAATCAATGCTGGCGACAATGCCAATATTATTGATCATATTGGATATCTGGCCATTGCAACGATACGATGGCAATCGTTTCAAAGATAAATGGCTGCTGTTCATTCCTGTTATTCCATCATGTTTGAATACTTATTTTGCACAGCTTGAAGGGCAATCAATCAATTCATTCGCTGCCATTTCATTTACTGAACGTATCTTGAATGCAATAATATCCATGGCCACATATATTTTTAAAACAATCTGGCCCCATAATTTATCTTTTCTGTATCCCTATCCTGAACAAATCAGTGTATGGATGGCCATTTTTTGTTTGGTGATGCTTTTATTTTTTTTAATTACAGGCATTTTAATCTTTTCACATAGTCCATATTTTTTAACTGGAATCCTCTGGTTTTTTGTGGCTCTAATGCCTGTCGTTGGTATCATCCAAATTGGCACTCAATCAATGGCTGACCGATATACGTATATTCCGCATATTGGATTATTCTGGGCGATTATCTGGACATTCAGCAGCTTTTTTAAAACCAAGAAATTCAATTACATATTGTATGCAGTGTTTTGCCTTGTATTATTTGGAATGGCCTGTAAAACCTACCATCAAACACAGTTTTGGAAAAAAGGAGAATTATTGTTTCGACAGGCCATCAAAAATACGAAAAATAATTATATTGCACATAACAATTTGGGGGCATGCCTGACAAACTCCATCGATTCAATCGCACATTTCAATCGAAGTATTGAAATTAATCCAAAAAACATGCTCAGCTATATCAACAAGGGAAAGTGTTTGTTGTCGATGGGCAGAATTGAGGAAGCGACAATGATTTATCAATCTGTACTAGAGGATGCCCCTGATCATGCACATGCAAATATGGCATTGGCTGAGTTGTATTATCATCAAAATCAATTGAAAAAAGCATTGAAATGTTATTATCATGCATTGAAAACTGCCCCAAAAAAGGATCTAATTTATTTTAATATTGCGCGGATTTTTCAGGAGTCAGGAAATTTGATTGAATCTCAGTTTTTTTATATAAAAGCACTGGAATTAAATCCAGTATCTCCTGATATGCATTTTGAATATGGCCATCTTTTAATTGCATTGAAACAATTTCCAAAAGCGATTTTTCATTTCAAGTGCGTCATTGATTTAAATCCAAATTATACAAAAGCGCATCAACATCTGAGTCGTCTGTATATGAGGAACAGGCAATTTAAGAAAGCCTTGTATCATCAAAGCATTGCACAGAAATTGCCTCCTAAAAAAAGATGAAAATGTTCAAAGCATTCAACAAATTCAAGAAAAAATTAATTATTTTCAGAGAGCAAAACATCCAAATGCAGATGAAAACAAATAAAAAAAAATGGTTTGGTATTGTACTGATTGTCTTACTGACAATCATTTCATATGCACCTATATTTGAAGCAGATTTCATTGAGTTTGATGATCGACTGTATGTTACCAAAAATGATTGGGTTCGTGCGGGGATTACATGGGAAGGAACGATCTGGGCATTTTCAAAATTTCATTCAGCCAATTGGCATCCATTAACATGGTTATCCCATATGATGGATTGTGAAATCTATGGCATGAATGCAGTCGGTCATCATATCAGTAATTTGATTTTGCATATCATGAATAGCATTTTATTGTTTATGTTATTTTCACAAGTAACAGGCTTTTTCAACCGAAGTCTTGTTTTGGCATTGTTGTTTGCACTTCATCCACTACATGTAGAATCTGTTGCATGGATTGCTGAGCGGAAAGATATGTTATCGACTTTTTTTGGATTACTCTGTATATTGAGTTATTATCAATATACTCAAACATTTCAAAAAAAACATTACTACCTTTGTTTTAGCTTTCTTGGCTTATCCCTCATGAGCAAACCCATGCTTGTCACCATGCCATTTTTATTGGTTATCCTGGATTTTTGGCCAATTCATCGCAAGGATGATTTCCGATTTCGAGATAAATATCTTTTTTTTGTACCTGTCGTAGGAGTTTCTTTGATCACCTTCCTCGCGCAATATCTGGACAAGGCGGTCAATCCATTGTCCTCACTTGCTTTGATAGCCCGACTACTCAATGCATTAAATGCAATAGGTGGATATCTGATCAAAACAGTCTGGCCGACAAATTTTTCGGTTTTGTATCCACATCCTGGAAATAGTGTTCATACCTGGCCTGCAGTCTTTTGGTTCGTTGTTTTAATTATATTAATACTATTTGGTGTTTATAGGGTAAAACACATGCCTTATATTTTAACTGGATTGATGTGGTTTTTGATTTCATTGTTGCCGGTCATTGGAATCGTTCAAGTTGGGGCACAGGCGATGGCAGATCGCTATATGTATATCCCGCATATTGGACTTTTTTGGGCAATCATCTGGTTTTTTGCTGACTTTTCAAAAAAAAAAACCTGGCAATACATAATAAAAACAGCGTTGATAATTTTTTTGATAATTTTTGCATCAAAAACATATTTTCAGGCAAAAGTCTGGAAAAATCCTGAGACGTTATTTTTACAAGCAATTGAAAACACGAAAAATAATTATCTTATTTATAATAATTTGGGGGTATTGGCTTATGAAAAAAAATCCCATGAGCAAGCATTGACATATTTTGATCATGGGTTGGCAATTCGTCCCCATTTTTCAGAATGTCGCCTGAACAAAGCAAAATGCCTGATTATGATGAAACGATTTGATCAAGCGAAAAAAGCCTACGAAACTGTGATCTCCTATGATGAAAAAAACACTGAGGCTTATCTTGGATTAGCAGAAATAAATAGAAGGCAAAAAAAATATCATCAGGCACTCAAACAATGTGAAAAAGCGCTGGAGTTTTCCATTCAGCCGGAAAAAACATACTTAAAAATTGCGAATGTATTTGAGCAAAGTGGAGATTATCAATCATCAGCATATTATTATAAAAAATTATTGGAAATAACCCCTTTATCTCCAATCAACCATTACGAATATGCGAGAATTTTGATAAAAATGAATCAACATGAAAAAGCGATCAGCCATTTAATACGTTCGATTTCTTTGAAACCGAGTTTTGCGAGTGCGTATAATAACCTGGGGGCTTTATATGCGGAAATCAATCAACTAGATAAGGCCTATGCATATATTTCAATGGCGTTTAAGTTAGCGCCGGATAGTGAAAATGTAATAAAAAACTATAAAATCATTAATGAAAAAATGCGTGTGGCGGATTGAAATATATGCTTTTGCAGAAGGTGATCTTATGAAGGGAAGCTTCATTGCCTATATATTGACATGTTGTTTTAAATCTATTTAATTTAAAAACTTCATATCCGCTTCCTTCATTCGAGCCAGGGCATAATATGTTTTTTCTCTTTTACAATAACCATGCTTAATTATTGAAACATTTTTTAAAATACAACTGGCCCAGGCTTTGCCTTTATTTTCCTGTAATGAAAAATCAGTTGCCTGATTGAAGCCCTCATAGTCTAGAATATTCACAATTTTTTGGAAAACAATATCTGCTCGCGCATTTTGTTCAGCAACGCTCCATGCCTTTTCCGGTGAGGAATAGTCAGGAGCCAAACCTAGTCCATAGACATAACCTTTTTTTGATGGTGGTGTTATAGCCCATTTGGGTGGCGAATAATTATCTAATACTTTCAGTCTATTAGTGAATTTAGGGATAAAGCCCATTTTTAGCTGTGATGTTTTGGCTGCAATCGCCAGAATTCCTTTGCCAACTGGAAACTGACTGATTATTTTGTAATTATCACTCAGGTTATTCTTATCAAAGCTGACTTCACATTCAGTTACCTGTGTTCCTCCAATCGTTCTGTCAGCATGAATCAAACCTTCTTGCATAATTATCATTCGTGTTTGATTTGCAATTTTAAAGTTTTTTGCAGCACTCATCAGCAATTCATTTAATTCTCGTTCTTTATCGTTGTATTGTGAACAGTAAGCATAAGAGAGGTCTAGACCTGATATTTTTGGTTTTTGAATAAACCAGGTTGGAATTTCAATTTTTCTTTCTTCATAAGGCACTCTTACACTGTGTTGACCGGTTGGAATACAGGAAACAAAAGGGCTTAATATTAAATAAAAAATCATGAACAAGCTTGTTTTATGTCTCATATCAATAAATCCGAACAATTTATTTATAGATATCGGGCGCATTTTTTTATATTTCCCTGGGCGTTACCCATAAGCGCTCAAATAAGGATTGAGCGCTTATGGGGCGTTACCCTGGGCTAGTATGTTATGCCCTTACAGGGCTATAAAAAAATGTTCCCTTTTTTGAATGTGCCCATAGATAGATATCTCTCATTCACATAAACTATGGGAATGAGATAATTTCGTATCAATCATCATTAAAATCCATATTGTCCATTTCATGTTGAAGTTGATCAAATGCTTGTTTAGACATGAATCTGTTAAAAGCAGCCTTTTTATTATTAATAAAATCTTTAGCACTGTCCTTAGCTTGATTTTTAGGAAGTACAGCTAAACTATAGACTGTTCCATCAGGACAGTATTTACGTTCTTCAATTCTGCACCCTCTTAACGTTGTTTTTGCGATACTTTTTGAAACGTTTTGGGTCAGTGCCGTAAATTGCCCATCATCACCACCAGCCTGCTCTTCATAATCTTTAAACATAGCAGATATACGCGACTCCATGGTTCTAGCGATTTCTGTTCTCGCTCTATTATCTGCGGCTTGTTTAGACAGAGAACGACTCATTTTTTTTGCCTCGCCAACGCCATAAATTGCATCCTCAGCAGTTTTCGCTTTTTCAGCCCAGGGCGGTATACACTCATCTGCTTGTACTTGCATTCCTCCAGAAGAAGTTACATTGGGTGTCTGACATGCTGTTAATGTGAAAACACAGGTTAAAATAATTCCAATCATAAAAAATGACTTTTTCATAACAATCTCCTTAAAATAATAAAGTTAGTTTTTTTGACTATCGATACATTTTAGAGCGTCCAAAAACACGTTGAATATAGTGTTTAGGCTCTTCATATGTAAGATGGTCCATTAATTGTCGATGTACCTGTTTGGGTGTCATCGTATTCGCTTTTTTGGTCGCAGGCGGAATTGATGTTCGCCCTGTAAATGCTTTAGAAACATTGCCAATGCCTGTATTATAAGCTGCAACAGTCATTAAATAGGCAGATGTTTCATTTTCAACCTTTTTAAAATACACATTTTTAATTTTATCAATATAAGCGACTCCCAATCGAATATTGAATTCAGGTTCATATAATTGCTTAGGTGTCGGTTTTTTCTTTTTTTTGTAAACAAATTGATATGCATCCACGCCACCTGAGGCAGGTACAATTTGCATTAAACCAAAAGCAGGAATATGGGATCTGGCCATCGGGTTAAAGCATGATTCTGTGTGGATCATGCCAAAAACAATACTGGGGTCAATGTTTCTTTTTGATGCATATTTCAATACAGTGGGTTTATATCGTTCGGCACGTATTTTTAAATGATTGGGAACCAAATTAAATGAAACAGTTACTTTCTGCTTTGCGACTTTATCCTTCGTTGGGGGAAGTTTTTTTATCTCAGGTTTCTTTTTAATTAGTTCTTTAACCTTCTTTTTTATCAACTCCTGTCTCACAAATGCTTCAACTTTTTTCTTTGAAAGCTTTTGTTTTTCTTCAACTAAAATTTGTCCGGCCAGTGGATTCTTTTTCGATGGCCAATTGTTGGACAGGGTTTTTTTCAATTGTTTTTCTATCTTTTTTTGGGCAACTTTTATGGGTTGTTTCTCTTCAGCGGGTAATAGAATATCTATCGTCACTGTGCCTTTCTCAAAATCAACATGGCTTCTGGACATTTTGTCATTATCATATAAAACCCATTTTTTTTGGGTTGAGCCCACGAAGTCACCCCATTTTTGCATAATATCCGCTTTAAATTTTTCAAAATCTCTTTCTTGTTCATCAAGATACGAAGAAAACGCTTCATTTTGTTGACGTAAATATGCTTCAAAATCTTCATTATCTGAAGCTATTACTGGGATGACAAAACACATACTCACAATAATACTGATTATGACATTTCTTGTTGCTTTCATGATACACCTTTTTATTTATTGGTTTAATATATGCATAGTGTGACCAAAATGCAAATTATGGACATTTTTTTTAATTATTTTTTATTGATCTTGTAAGCCATCCGGCAACCCATCCAGTCGTGCCGCTTTGTGTTTTTATTTTAAGCCACCCTCGACTGCGAATCCCTTTATTTTTTTTGATTCTTTCGACATATTTATCAATTACAATTAATTGTTCACAACGTTTTGCCCCATCAATGACAGGTTGGTTGGAACCATAGCGGCTTCGAATATTTAAAAAATCAGTGACGACAACTACAGTTTTCAGATCATGCCAATGTTTTGAAACTTTTTCACCGCTACAAACCGGACTGATTTCAGATAAGGTAATATTTTCGTGACGTTTTTTCTCTTGTGAAACAGTTTTTAATGATGGCGTCTTGAGAACAGGATTTGGCTTATCATAAGTTTCATCAGAGTTATCTTTTTGCACATTCTGAAGTTCATTATTGTTTGAATCCAAAATAGTAAGATCGACTTGATTAGAAGTTTCTATAGGAAAAATTTCTTCTGGTTTGGAAGTGTGATGCGAATCAATATATTTCAATGTTTCATTTGTATCAGTTTTTTGTGGAGTTATCTCCGGGCTCAGATCCATTTCATCATTCAATATAGGTTCATCCTGGGATATTGTTTTTTCAGAATTTACTGTACCTGGTACGATTGAATCAATGATGACAGAACAACCCGTGATAACGAAGAAGTAATAAAGTATCATTAATTTTTTCATTAGATCCATGATGTCAAAATCCTTTTACTAAGAAAAGTTCGAATAATAAGTGCCTCATTACCAGGAGAACACTGAAGCAGGTGAATCAGATAAAATAAAGTTACTGTTCGGAGGGCGAACATAAGTTTCGCCCCTATATTGGTTTTGCTCATAGACTTGATTTCGGTTTGACCTGCAATTTTGGTGACACTCAAATGAGAAACGTATTATTTAAAATTTCCTGATCATTACCTGATTGAAACTGCTGTAGCGGTGACTCTTGCAGTGATTTTTTGATAAAATGGAATTGGCGGATATGGCCATCCAATGGTTTTCACTTTAGAGTCCCAGTATACATTCATTAATGCATTGGTTTCAGGATATTTTTCTTTAGCAGCCGCCAATAATTTGCCATAGCCATTATCACCAGATGAATAAATGAAAAGAATATTCATACTTTCCATCTCTGTGGTGACATGCCCTAATATTGAATAATCTTCACGACTTATATTAAACATGGTAAAGGAATCTTTGTATGGATAGACAACATCATCAGAATAAATAATGGCTGGTGTAACCGCTGATGGATACCCCGGTTGCATATAAGCACCTGCACCACAACCAGATAAAACTCCTAAGCTCAATAAAATAAAAACAATCTTTATATTGCTTTTCATATATTTCCTTCATCCATTTAATTATTTTACATTGTGATGATCAGAATCTATGTTTGAATTTTTCGTTTTATTAATTCATATTCTCAAACTTTGCAACAATTTTTTTATTAACTAAAAAAATATTTTTCAAATTATTTCTAAAGATAATTGACTTTTTAGATGCGTGTGCATAAGATACTTTTTTTAAATTAAAACATAACACACGATGATCAAATTTTGTTAACTTGTTTCTTCGTAAAATTTCTGAAAAAAATAATTCATTTTGAGAATCATGATGACTGAAAAAGATAATTCGGAAGACCTATGAAAAAAATTATATCTCCTATTTTGATTGTGCAATTGACATTATCCATAGCTTTTGCCCAACCATTGAAATATCATGAAGTTATTGTCAATCACATTAATCGACAACACATTGTTCAGTTCACTCAATATGGATTTATCATTAATAACGTGACCCGGAACAGTGTATGTATTCATATACCAACTGACAAAATTTTCATACTAGACGAATTAGGACTGCATTATCAAATTATATCACATAACAGAAAAAAAAGAAATTCAAATGGTTACCCCACGATAAACCAGCTTTCAAAAACCTTACAAACTTTTGAAGGAAATTATCCGACCATTTGCAAATTATTTGATATTGGCAAGTCCCATGAAGGTCGCCCTCTGTATTTCATCAAAATTTCCGACCATGTCGAACATGAAGAAGATGAGCCAGAAGTTAAATACATAGCAAGTATGCATGGTGACGAACCTGTTGGTGCAATGTTAAGCATAAATTTAATAGATGAGATGTTGCAGAATTATCAGAAAGATCCCTTTATCACTGACTTAATTGATCATCTGGAAATCTGGATCATGCCATTGATGAATCCTGATGGTTATGTTCATCAGCAACGAATGAATATTGAAGGTATTGATTTAAATCGAAACTTTCCTGACCGTGTCAATGATAACTCTAATACGACAACAAACCGTGCTATTGAAGTTCAGCACGTGATGAACTGGGAGGCGGCTCACTCATCTGTGCTTTCTGCGAACTATCATTCTGGAACAGTTGTTGTTAATTATCCATATGATTCAGACTTCAACCCCTATGCAAACTATTCTGCAACCCCTGATGAAGACTTATTTCGTGAAATGGCGTTGTCATATGCCAATTTGAATCCTGAAATGCGAAACAGCACCAGGTTTGATTATGGTATTACCAATGGTGTTGAATGGTATATGGTGTATGGCGGTATGCAAGACTGGAGTTACGTCTGGATGGGTTGTATGGAATTAACGATAGAGTTGTCTTATGTTAAATGGCCAGACTATTCAGAAATTTCTAAATTATGGGATGACAATCGAGATGCCATGCTCAATTATTTTACATGGGCACAAAAAGGAATTCGAGGAATTGTCACAAATGCTGTTACCGGAGAACCTGTATATGCAAGTATTCAAGTTCAGGGAAATAATTTTCGAGTGTATACTGATCCAGATATCGGTGATTATCATCGGATCTTATTACCTGGTACTTATCACCTGATTATTTCAGCTGAAGGGTACCAAACAAAAAACGTCACTGACATTCAAGTTTTTACAAATGATGCAACACGTTTGGATTTAACGTTAACACCTATCTCAATTTCAGATGTCATCATCATGCTGAAGACACTTTCAACAACTGATACGAACTTGTCAATGCTCTCTTATGATATCAACCTGGATCATCAACTTGACCTGGCTGATATTCTATTGGCCTTGAATTATCTTGGGCATTCAACGAACAAATAACAAATGGTGGCTTATTTTTTTTAAGATTCCTGCTGAGATTCAATGAGTGATTTCACAAAACGAATTTCATCTTCCCTGGTTTCAATGATATTATCCAGGCGCGCGTTAAGGACAGAAACTAAAATTGTGCTGTACGCAGGTCCTGGTGGAACGCCCAATTCTTTTAAATCTTTTCCTGAAATAAATGTTTTTAATCGCTTCAAATGTGAGTGGTAATGAGATAACACCCGAATGACCGATTTTTTTTTGGTGGATGCCATCATGAATAATAAAACTTCAGTTTTCAGTAATTTGATTGAATGAAACAATTCACTGTTTTTAATTTCTTTTTTTGAGGATTCTAAAGACCTAAGCAAGCCTAAGGCTTTGTTTCTATCCTTGCAGATCATATCTTTGAATTGTTGCGATATATCAAGCTCATTACATACCTGTTGAATGATCTTCGGTTGAACGTCATGAATCAGCGCCATAAAATAAACCGACCATTTAACATAAGCCTCATCAATAAAAAGTAACTCGTGCCATGCCAACACTTTTTTTATTTCGCTAAAACGTTTAATCATTTCAGCATTGCATTGAATATTTTCATGAATCATTTTTAAAATGCCCAATTCATGTAACCGCCTTACAGCTGGTAAGGGGTCATCTTCCTGAAGAATCAGGCGTATTTCAGTAAAGACACGTCGTCCACCCAATTGTTTAACAAAATTCATTTTCACTGCATTTTTAATTAAATGACCGGTCAGTTTCCCCACGTGAAACCCAAAACGTTGTTCAAATCGTATCGCTCGAAACACTCGGCTTGGATCTTCAACCAGGCTTAAATTATGAAGCACACGCACGACTTTCTCTTTAATATCCTGATACGCCCCAAAAAAATCAATTAATGTTCCAAACCGATCACCATTGAGATGAATGACCAGGGTGTTGATGGTAAAGTCACGTCGATACAGGTCCAGTTTAATCGAGCTTTTTTCAACTGTTGGCATGGCCGCAGGTGAGGCATAGTGTTCGGTCCGAGCGGTAGCAACATCAATTTTAAACCCATCCGGAAAAATGACCACTGCAGTACCAAATTTTTCATGAGGATGAATTCTGGCATGTACTTTTTTGGCATATGTTCTGGCAAAAAGGATACCATCTCCCTCAACAACAATATCAATATCTTCATTTTTTCGTCCCAGAAGTAAGTCCCGAACAAAGCCTCCAACCAGATAGGTATTATAGGCCATTTCCTCAGCGATGAGCCCAATATCATGCAAAATTTGTTGAAATCGTTTGGAGAGCCTTTCTTTCATAATGTGAGTGACTTTGCGCGTTCTTACTGTACTGGATTCCCAGTTTTCAGGGCTTTGATCTGGAAGCACACCGGTATGGTTGATCATCACGTTAAATAAGTCTGTTCGTGTGATAACCCCCACAACATTGCCATCATCCACGACAGGTAATAATCTTTGTTTGTTGCCGATCCAACGTTCCTGAATTGTCGCAAGGTCAGCATCTGGTGAAACGTGCTCATGTTCTGATGACATATACTCATGAACCGGAACATCATCCAAATGATGATGGAGTGATTTTTCAACGACCTGTCTGGAAAGAATTCCCCTTAATGTTTCCTTTTCTTCAGACTGTCGGGTGACAACCAGGGCGTTAATATTGTATTTATCAATAATACTTTTTGCCTCTGTCATGTTTGCATTTTCAGATATAGTGTAAGCTGGGGCGGACATCAAAGCATTGGCTTGACGAGAATGAACTTTTAAATATAACGTATCCATTAGTTTACGTTTAACTTGAGCCAGGGGTTGATCTTTGATACTGGCTGATGCTGCTGTTGAATGCCCTCCCCCATCAAACGCGCGGATAACAGCGCCAACATCAACCTCAGAAATTTTGCTTCGTGCAATCAAATAAATACGAGACCCCATGCGTGCCAAAACAAACAGCGCATTGGCATTTTCCATTTTCATCAGCTTTTGAACTACCAGGGCCAATTCACCAACGTAATCTTCTGTCGATACCATTGTTATCAATATTTCAATGCCATTGATATGATGACATTCAACACCATGAATCATGTCATTTAACAGTCCAACGTGCTGATGTGTAATCTCTCTGGATAACATACTGGAGACGACATCTAAATTTGCCCCTTTGGACAGAAGATATGCACCGGCCAACATATCTTCAGGTGTTGTAGATAAATAATTAAAAGATCCTGTATCCTCATATAAGCCCAAACATAAAACAGTTGCTTCTTCTTCTGTTAATTCGATATGATTTTCCTGAAGCACTTCAGTCATAATTGTAACATTTGCACCTGTTTGTCGGCATATTTCATTGGTACCAACAATATCATTATCAGTTGCCGGATGATGATCGAAAATATGGATATCTAAGTTTGGCCGGTCTAATATTTTGGCAAATGGACCAATTCGAGAGGCCTGACGTGTGTCCACTAATATCAGACGACAAATTGAGTCAAAATCTATGGATTTGACAGACCCCATATTAAAAAGGTAAACCATTGAACTTACAAAGAAATCTCTTGAATTTTTTTCTGATGAACCTGGAAACACAACTTTGGCATCTGGATACAATTTTTGAGCAGCCAGCATGGATGCAATGGCATCAAAATCAGAGTTCACATGAGTGGTAATAATTGATATGGGTTTTGACATCATATTTTTCCTATTAAAAAATTTTGATGGACAGTATCACAATATGATAGATTATGGCAAATTAAATTTGGTACATCGACAGGCAAAAGCGATAGGCTTAGACGACTCTAAAAAAAGGAGTGTAACCAAAATTGCAGGTCAAACCGAAACCCAGCCTATGAGCAAAACCAATGTAGGTGCGAACCTTATGTTCGCAAAAAAAGAGTGAAACATTTTTAAAGTCTGTCTGTATTATTAAACAAGAAAGGGAGGGATCATCATGAATTCAAAATGCGTTAATTTTCAAATCATATCTGACTATCTTGCCGGCAATATGGATGAACAATCAGTGACAGCTGTTGAATATCATCTGGCCGATTGTTCACGATGTCGGGAACAGGTTGTACTTTCTCAGGCAGTGCTTCAGGATTCTGATTTAAAAGCAGAATCAACATTAACTGAAAGTGAGGCCAATCAGGTTATTGAAAAATTACATCTGTCACCTGGTCTGCTTGATACCTGTAGATCCGGCATTCAAACAATTAAGAAAACCATTCAAAACAAATGTCAGGCGCTAAAAGATCAATTGACAGTGGGCATGTCGCCCAATTTTGCCTTTGCTCCTGTGAATGTCAGGTCTGGTGAGAAATGGGACAGATCAGTAAAGCGACTGCGTATTCCGCTTTATGATAATAACATTGATTGTGTCATTCAAAAAGTTGGGAGAGGTCATTGCCATTTGTATCTTAAAGTGGTTCCATTAAAAGGCGTTGCGGACAATTGCCGATTGATATTAACCGATGTTACAGGAAAGGTTCAATCAAAAATGTCGAGCAATTGTGAAATTCAGTTTGAAAATATTCCATGTGGGGAATGTCATTTAAAATTATTTCAGGATGGCACACCTGCTGGGGCAACTAAATTATACACAGGACACTTTTTGCCATGAATGAGGAATCTACCATATACCTTGAAGTCAATGCTTCGGATAACCAAATTAAAATTGGAATTCAACGTCCTCATGATATGGTCTGGCATTATGATACCATTCCGGTACCTATTGCTGATTTGAATCAATGTATTCAAGACCTGACTGAAAATATCAACCTGATGAATCGCACTGAAGGACAAAGGCATCGCGCGGCAGATAAAATTAAAACACTGGGACATCAACTTTGTGACACATTATTGTCAACCGATATTAAAAATATATTACGAAAAAGTACGGCTGACTATCTCATTCTCAAGCTTGATGACACCCTGGTGTCCATTCCGTGGGAACTGATCTGTATAGACAATCAGTTATTGTGCGAGCGTTTTTGTATGGGACGCATCGTGAAAACGCATCAATCAGTCACACAAGCAACCCATCGTTCTCTTTCAATTCCTCTTGACATGTGGTTATTGGCCGGTGAAGATCCAAATCTGTCTGGAGTGGAAAAGGAAACTGAAAAACTGTTATGTCAACTGGATCAATTAAATCAGGGCCAATTAATTGTCAATGCTGCATTTGATCTGGGTGGGTCTGTGGATCAAATCAAATCACAAATACGAAATTTTGATATCATACATTTTGCAGGTCATGCAGATTATAATATAGATGAAACTGATCAAAGCGGTTGGCGTTTTCATGATGCACATCTAACCGCAGATGATATTGATCGCATGAGTGGCAGTGCTGATATGCCAGCCCTCATTTTTTCCAATGCCTGTCAGTCCGCTCGAACGGGTCAATGGACATTTCAAAATAAATGTTCTGAAACATCTGTTGATTTGCCGAATGCATTCATACGTTCAGGTGTGCGTCATTATCTCGGCACATTTTGGGAGATTCCGGATCAGGCCGGATCAATCTTTGCGATTCATTTTTACCAGGCCCTGTTTGAAAGCCAATCCATTGGCATGGCACTTAAACAGGCGCGCAATAGTAGTTTTGAAACTGATGGCACTCCCATCAGTGCAGCATATGTGCTTTATGGTGATCCAAGACAAACATATCTTGAAACCCCATCAGGCAAGCAAACTATTCAAACACGGGGTTCTGGCTTTCGCCCCTTTCGTGCCCTTTCTCAAAAAGTTCAATCCATGCCCTTGAATGGTCTATGGCTTTGCTTGTGCCTTGCAATGATTATCGTTGGCGTGTGGACATGGCATCAAGCATTGTTGCGTGTGGATAATTATCAACAAATGGATAAACAGCGCACCTTGAAAAAAATAGCCGATGAAAAACGTGAATATATCGACCGATTGTTTTCTGATATTGAAAAAATAACTGGTCAATCAGCATATCCACAAACTTTTAAAAAAACCGATAGATGGACATCCAGACGTTTGACACTCTCTATCGATTATGAAACCCATCTTTTGCACCTGGAAGATCGTGCGCAATTGTCAATCCTTTCAGCTGTGATTGGCAAAGCCCTGATTGAACAACATCATGTGACTGTGCTTGAGCGAGTTCATCTGGACAAAATTCTTCAGGAACTCAAACGCGCCAATTCAGGACTGATTGATAAAAACAGTCGAATACGCCCCGACTTGTTACCATCAAGACTCATAGTTTTTGTTGAGCTGCACAAAGAAGAGGACCAAATCATCTCCATCCTGCATCTGGCAGATATCGAACAAGGGCATGTTGTGGATTATTTCTTTTTACCATTAAATGAAAAAAGCATTTTGCAACAAAAAGAACATCTCAGCCAACCATTAATTGACGCTTTAAATCAGCATTATCCTATTCGTGGCAAAATTAAGCGCATTCAGGATCAGACAATTGTATTAAACATAGGTTCTGAAATGGGGGTTTGTTTAAATCAGAAATTTATTGTGATTAAAAATCATGCAAAACTGACTGTCCGCACAACTCTTTTGCAAACCTGTACTGCAACAGTTGAGGATCCCCATGTCAAACTCCAAAGGGGGTGGAAAGTTGAAGCTGACATTTCCCAATAAAATATATTTTTTTTCCCTGTTGTTATGCGTAATGGCTTGCAGCCACACAGGATCAACATGTTGTAATTACACTCATATATTTCGTGGCCAATGGGATGATTATTATTTGCGCGCATTATCCTGTATAGAGCAAGGCAATTTTCAACAGGCATTGTCAGACTTTCAGGAATCTCTGGAACGAAGACCACCATCCAAACAATTTGATCGTCGCATGGTTCGTACCTATGGCATGCATTATTTGGATTATTTCCCCAATCGTGAAACCGGTTTTCTATATTTTATGGAAAATCAGTATAAAAAAGCATTAGAGTTCCTCAATCGTTCCATACAATCCGAGCCATCAGCAAAAGCATACTATTTTAGAAATCAGGCTCAAAAAAAATTACAAACATCATGTAGTCATCCAACACTAACATTAAAAGAACCCTTTGAAATTAAAAAAAATCAATATGATGTATGGCAATCAGAAAACGAGTTGATCATTCAAGGAAATGCATATGATACGCAATTAATTGAAAAGATAATGATACAAGGAAAACCATTCTGGATTGACAATAGTGCTCAGGCCATTGCGTTTTCCAAGCGCCTGATGTTTAAGGAAGGCAAGCATGTTATTCATATACAGGCAAAGAATATTTGCGGTAATGTCATAGACAAAAAAATTATGCTTCATGTGGATAAAACCGGGCCATCAATAAGTATTCAAAGAGGGAATCAGGATGAAACAATCATTATCAACGCACAAGATATTTCAGGAAAATTGGCATTGATCATCGACCATAAAAAAATCTTTTCTGTCAACCAATCAGTTTTGAACTATTCATGTAAATGGCCATCAGAAAATGTTGAAATCGTCGTTTGTGCACAGGATCGATGTCATAACCAGACGTGTGCAACTGTACGCCATGCACAGTTGTTTCATAACCCGCAAATCTCTGGCTTTTTTGCAAAAAGCACGAATTCATTTTATTCTGATGCCGATGTTTCTAATATTTACCCTGAATCCGATTTTATCAATATTGAATTTGACTCAAACAACCCACAGACTGTTTTTGAAGAACAAACCCTTATCTCCGGAAAAATATTCGCCAATCGCCCCATTGTCTGTCTTAAGATCAATAATGACCAAATCCCCATCCAGGCCAGTAAACATATATATTTCAGTCGACAGATACGTTTGGAAGCCGGACAAAATCAGATACACGTTACTGGGAAAACCATTTCAGGTAAAACTAAGGGAAAAAAAATAAAAATATATCGAAAAATACCATCGGTTTTGCAACTTGAAAATCGATATGGGTTATCCATGTATTCCTTTCATGTCAATGGACAGGAAAATACCAGCTGGGTAAATCACTTGTTTGGATTAACTGATAAGGCGGAGCAGAAGGCATTTGATTTGACCGAATCATTTGAAAGATACTTTTTCGACGCCTTAAATACAAAAAAACGCTTTCGGATCAATGTTCGAGGGCAATCACAAGATAATGCATCCAAGTCATTCATCCCATGTCAAGGAAGTCTTTTGGGGAATGCTTATGTATCAAAATTTGGCCTGGAAATAACTGCAAGGATAGTTGATAATCAAACATCAGCAGTATTGGGAATCAAAGATGTCTATCGAGAAAATAAAGGCAAGATTGAGATTCACTCAATGGTGAGTGAATTGTCTGAAAAAATTCATCGATCCTTCCCATTGATACAGGGAAAAATCATTTCTAAAATTGAAAATGGTTATTGGTTTGAGTGCAAGGCCGCTTTACCAAAAATTTCCTGGCCAATGATTGTATATCGACCACAGCCTGATTCCGATACCCTGATTATTGGCAATGGCAGCTTGACACCGGGATGTCATCTAAATCAAATGGGTATGATTGTTATTAATGATGGTGAAATAAAATGTGGTGATTGGGTAATATCGCGATAACATGAAGACATGGGGAAATCTCATGTTTAATAACCATACGTAAAGCTCATATAAAATTGGATGGTTAAGCATACAACAAAATATGTCGTTAAAATATACCCTTCTTTTTTGGTCATACTTTTTCCGGTATACAAAAAGATACTTGTCATAAGAATTCCAATGTACAGCATGACTGTAATCATAACCACGCTTAAGAAATTGATTTGTATCGACTCATACATCAAGGTATACAATAAACCGGGGAATCCTAACGCAATGGCAATATCAAACGTGTTACTTCCGATGGCATTACTGATCGCAGCGTCGATTTCATTTTTTTTAGAGGCTTTGATGCTCACCATTAAGTCGGCAAATGAAGTTCCTGATCCATAGATTGTTGCTCCCAAAACACTGACAGGAATAACAATTTCCCATAAAGTGAAAGCAGAATGAATGGCCGTTTCACCAAATTGAATCATAAAATAGCACAAAATAGCAATTAAAGTTAAACCAAGAATGAATTGAAACACAATGAATATGGGTGAGTAATCCTCGCCTTCTTTGTAAGGCGCACCAGGATCTTTGGCAAGGTAAAAAATATATGCAACATACAACATGATTAATACTAAAAACTCATAATGCTTTAACAACCCATCTAATGTGAATATCAAAAATAAGGTTAAAATCATTACAAAACTGGTCATATCTCGAGTTAATAAATGTTTGTCAAGGTTAATTTCCGATTCATTAATTATCGCACACACCCCATTAATCATGCAGGTATTAAATAATGATGACCAAAGAATCGCTGACATGCCGATTGAGAAAGATTTAAAAAAAATGACACCGCACAAAGATGTAAATAATTCTGGCGCAGAAGATGCAATGGCTAAAAAGGTTCCACCAACAACGACCGCAGGTATCTTATATCTTTTACTTAAAGCACCTCCTGCCTTTTCGACGATACTGGCGGGATAATCAGTTAACAAAGCGCAACATAATGACCCTGAAATAATCAATATAAATGTATAGATATTCTGATTTTCTAATAAATACATCGCAAATAATGCAATGCAAGCGATAACTAATTCAAATATATATTTCATTAATAATATCTCTCTTGTATAAGAATGCTAAAATTTGGGCATAATTCCTGCCTTGTGCTATTTTGTAATTATCTAATAATTAACACTCATATAAAATTTTTGTCAATCTAATATTTTTTTTGTGTATAAGATTCGTTCCGGAGTGACAGTATTTTTGGAATGCTCTGAAAATAAGTTCCCCATTTATCATGTTTAACTGTTCAAGAATTAAAGATCAAGCATATACATAGCCAAACTCTTTTTTTGAACCATGATTATGCTAAAAAAGATGAATAAGATAAATTTAAAGTGACTTTATTTCATCTTCTTCAGTGTAATCATGGTTCAGAAACGAATGAATATTCTGTTATATCGTCATACATTTTTTTGGTACTTGTCAGGATCGTTGGACCTTATTATATTATGTTTGTTTTCAAACAAAAACTAAGTAAGTATTATTCCGATAAGCAAAACCAATGTAGGGAGAAAAATCGAAACAGAACCGACGTCTAAAACAAATGCAGATCTCTGATAACCGCGATGATAATTAATTGGCAATTTTTACTGAGAGTAAAGTTTTTTATAATTAATGATATTGTTTACTTGACTTATCAAAGTTGCAATCCTGTCGATAATCTAAACAATCCTCTTGTATGTGTACAATCTTTATGGTAAATGATGATTTTAAGCCCTTTAGAGGGACGGGGTCCCTTTTAAAATATGAGCTTAATTGTGAAAGACAAGCTTGTCATTTAACTATACCACATAAATGGGCTACCTAGGAAAGCTCTGAAAATAAGTTCCCCATTTAATAAGTGTTCATTTTCGTTTTTGAACCATGATTACACTGAAGAAGATGAATAAGATGAATTTAAAGTGTCTTTATTTCATCTTATTCATCTTCTTCAGTGTAATCATGGTTCAGAACCGAATCAACAAATATTGAATAATGAGGAACTTATTTTCCGAGCATTCCCTATTATTGTTATTTTGTGTGACGTCCTTTCAGGGCTCAAATTATTGTAATGGATTACCCAGGGTGTTTCCCTGGGCTGGGATATTAAGTAAGGGGTCATATATTTTGTATCGGAAAAAAAATAGGAATGAATTAAACATCAAGCATATACGTAGCCAGCAGTTTATTCTTTTTTTGAACCATGATTACACTGAAGAAGATGAAAAAATGAATTTACAGGGTCTTTGTTAAATCTTATTTATCTTTTTCATTGTAATCATGGTTCAGAAACGAATCAACAAATCTTGAATAATGAGGAACTAATTTTCCGAGCATTCCTTAATAATTTTAGATTAGATGAAGCACACCAAAAAAACTATGCATGAGATGAAATGAAGAGAATTTCAATTGATTATAAATAACAAGGCTATGAATATATGAGAAAGTTTTCATCATATGGCCCATTAGACATAGAGTCAAATTATTTCGCTCCCAGAGATAAGTTAATTAATGATACATATGAAAACTTAACCGGTGATTCCAGAGGTGGGCATTACATAACAGTTTGGGCCCCTAGGCAATCAGGAAAAACCTGGACGCTTCAGCAAGTCAGAAATCGAATCAATCAACAAAATAAATTTGATGTTGCAATTATCAGTATGGGTTCTGGAAAGACAATAGATTCAGAAAAAGACATTCTGGAACTCTTTTGTGAAAGAGTAGCGGAGTTTTTAAACATTAAAATTCAAACGGATTTAGATCAATGGAAACAATTGCGACATGTTTTTACCAGTCGATACTTCTCAAAGCCTGTGATTTTGATAGTGGATGAGTTTGATGCGATTGATGATCGGTTTATCAATCAATTTGCAAATGAGTTTAGAGAAATGTATATCAGCCGCCAAAATGAAACCAAACCCTCACATGAAAAGAATTGTCTTTTGCATGGCCTGGCCTTAATCGGAATTCGAAGTGTTTTGGGAATTGAAAATGTTAAAGGTTCACCATTTAATATTCAGAGAAGCACTTATATTCCCAATTTGACCAAAGATGAGGTTTCTGAATTATATCATTGGTACGAAAAAGAAGCTCAACAACATATTGAACCTGATGTTATTGACAAAGTATACGCTGAATTCAAAGGACAACCGGGTTTAACCTGCTGGTTTGGCGAAGTGCTTACAGAAATGTACAATGCGGAACCAGATAAACCAATCACCATGAAACAATTCAATCGTGCATATATAATGGCAACCTATGCATTACCCAATAATAATATTATCAATATCATCAGTAAGGCCAAGGTTGAGCCATACAAGGACATGGTTTTTGAGCTGTTTAAAACCAATCAGAAATATGAATTTTTTTATGATGATGTTGATCTCAATTACTTATATATGAATGGCGTAATTGATATTGAGGACCAAATTGAGAGTGAAGGTTGTATATATGTTCGTTTTGCATCACCATTTGTACAAAAACGTTTATTTAATTATTTTTCTCGTTCGCTCTTCAATCAGATGGGACAACTTGTTGAACCATTTACCAGTCTAGAAAATATCATAACTGAAACAGATATTAATATTAAAAATGTAATACGCCTATATGAGGTATATCTCAAAAAAAACAGGCAGTGGCTTCTTTCAGATGCACCCAGGAGAAAAGATTTGAGAATTTATGAAGCGGTCTATCATTTTAATCTGTATATGTTCCTCCATTCATTTCTTCATCCAAAAAAAGCAAAGGTTTTTCCTGAATTCCCCACTGGCAATGGCAAAATAGATTTGATCATTCAATTTGCTGGTAAAACTTATGGTATAGAGCTAAAAAGCTGGTCAGATGAAAGCGCATACAAACAAGCCATTTCACAAGCGGCATTATATGCTCAGCAATTAAAAGTAGATACTATATTTCTGGTATTTTTTGTGGAAACGATTGATAAGAAAAACAGAGAAAAATTTGAACTAAATTTTCATGACAGTTCCACCGGGTTAATTGTAGACATCATTTTCGTAATGACTGGTGCAATCTAAACAGATTGGGGCGCATTTCAAAAAAGTCGGACATTACTTTTGGGGGGAAGGCGATTTATATGGTTGTTTTAACTTTGACCACATTCACCCTTAATCACAGATATTGGGGATGGAAAAACATTACAAAATATTTATATGGAAAGCTTGGAAAATAAAGTCCTCATTCTTCAATATTTGTTGATTTGTTTCTGAACCATGATTACACTGAAGAAGATGAAATAAAGACATTTTGAATTCATCTTCTTCAGAATAATAATGGTTCAAAAAACAAAATGAACAATTATTCAATGAGGAACTTATTTTCAAAGCTTTCCTTATCAATTTTGCAATCTATCAGGTAAGCTAAGGATAAACCTATGCAACTCTCTTTTCTTTTGAAAAAGGATGTACTTGATATCATTAAAAATGGAGAATCATCCAAGGTTGAGTTTAAAGAAGAAAAGTTTCATCCTGAATCTCTTGCGGGGGAAATTGTATCTTTTGCCAACTTTGAAGGTGGATACGTTCTCATTGGTGTAGATGATAATGGAAATATTACTGGTTGTCAACGAAGGGACATTGAAGAATTTATCATAAATATTTGCAGGCAAAATATCAGACCGCCAATTACACCCATCATTGAAAGAATCATTGTTCATGACAAAACAATTTTGTTATTGACCATCCCAAAAGGCGAAACTGCATACGCAACCAATAAAGGTCTATATTACATTCGTGCAGGATCGACAAAGCAAATACCTGATCAATATGAATTATTGAGATTATTTCAAAAGAAAAATATCATACAATTAGATGAAACACCTGTTCTAAAAGCATCTATTGACAGCCTGAACATTTCCAGGGTTGATAAATACCTTCAACGGCTCGAACTAAGTCCTATAGATGAAGCGAACCTTAAGCAAGAGTTAATCAATTTGTCTATTTTGTGTCACTATGATGAACAACACTATCCCACATTAGCAGGATTCTTGACTTTTGCCAGGCAACCTCAACAATATTTTCCATCATATGGCATACGTTGTGGTGCTTATCATGGAACGGATTTGACTTCAGAAATCATACGCGAAACAGATTTGATAGGCACTTTTGATGAACTAATTGAAGATGCGGTGTCATTCTGTAAATTAACCATACCGCAAAAAAAAGAACTAGAAAACGATATTCAATATAAAGTTAATTATCTCTATCCAATTTTGGCATTAAGGGAAGCAATCGTAAATGCAGTCTGTCACAGGGATTATACAATTGTAGGTTCATCCATTCGAATATTTGTTTTTTCTGACAGAATCGAGATAAGATCACCGGGTGGACTTGCAAATACATTATCCATAGAAAATATGTTTTATCGACAATATTTAAGAAATCAAATGATTGCTTCTTTTTTAAGTGGTTTTTCATATATGGAACGTAGAGGAAAAGGGCTGATGAAGATGAAAAAATTATGTTCAAACTGTAATATTGACTGCCATTTTTATGTTCCAAATGATAACAATGAGTTTGTTGTCATTATGAGATCAGACAAGATGGTTGAACGATGTGAGATATGAGACGTATCCAATGATGGGCTAGATTATTTCAGAGGAATTGATATGTACAATACAGTAGATGAACTTGTACAAGCGATTAAAGCCGGTGAAGATTCGTTTTTAGATTTCATGGAAATACGCACAAAAGGCAATCAATTTTTTTTTGCATCAAAACAAAAACCTGGATTGGAGTTGGCAAAGGATCTTTGTTGTTTTGCCAATACTGAGGGTGGAGTGATTGTTTTTGGTGTACGTGATGATGGTGAACGTATTGGAATTGAAAACGATCAGACAGATGTGCTGAAAAGACTCATTGTTAATACAGCTCAAAATAATGTTGAACCACCGATGGGTCATTTATTGGTATTTGACTGGGTGATGATTCCTGACTCCCAAAATATACTGAAAAGATGCCTGAAACTTGAAATCAAAAAAGCCATTCATAACATTCATGCCCCAAAGGGAAAACGACCCTATTGGCGCATCGGAGATCATTGCCATGAAATGACCTTAGACCAACAAGCCAGGCTTTTTGAACGACGCGGCATGATGATGCCTTTTGAAGAACGTCCCATTTTTTCATCAAATAAGAAAGAAATTATTCAAAGCAAGCTTTTTTCTGAATACTACAAAAAGAGATATGATGGGCCTCTGGAAGATATTGATATACCATTGGAGCAATTTTTTATTAACATCAAGCTATTATCAAGGGATGAAACAAATCAACGTCATCCAACTGCACTGGGGTTGCTTTTATTTTCTTCCAGACCTGATCAATGGATAACAGGTGCATATGTTGATATTGTCATGTATTATGAAACTGAGCCTGACATTAATTCTCAAGGGGATGCAAAGTCATTTTATGGCAGCATTGTGCAGCAAATAGAACAGACGATGGACTACTTAAAAAGATCTCCATTTTTGCCAGTTCGAGCGATAAAAAATGAACCCGGGCGCCTGGATAAACCTGCATATTCATTATTAGCACTTCAAGAATCAATTGTGAACGCGGTTGTTCATCGTGATTATTCAATCCAGGGTTCACAAATACGCATTTTTCTTTTTCCAGACCGTATTGAAATTTCTAATCCAGGTAGATTGCATAATTCTTTAACGCCTGATGCACTATTTGCTGGATGTCAGCCAGTTCGACGAAATCAAATGCTGGCTGGTTTTTTACGTGAATATAAAAGCCCTTTGACAAATAGATCATATATGGAAGGTAAAGGGACGGGTTTTTTGACAATGATCAGGGAGTGTGTACGTATTTCAGGAAGAAAACCAGATCTTGAAATGATTGGAGATTCTGTCAAAGTGACAATTTGGGCTGATATTGATTTATTAAGAAGGCATGAACGATTCAAATAATTGTCCAGTATTTATGTATAATTTAATTACTTAAATATTGCGCTAAAAGAAAGTAAAGTTATAAAAAACATTGTAATATCGGGATAGTATACATCTATATCCCTGTAAATGCCTTAAAACATTAAACTCATTGTCAAAGGCTTGCTATTTAAT
>Ga0272440_1000235_pt1 | contig 46461 bp, 26 predicted proteins | sample SSMMMBAug17_FD_192440 | JGI IMG/M metagenome (GOLD analysis project Ga0272440, IMG submission 192440) | Marine sediment archaeal communities from Little Sippewissett salt marsh, Falmouth, MA, United States - SSM-MMB-Aug17 | ecosystem: Environmental > Aquatic > Marine > Wetlands > Sediment ...
TGGCCTGGCAATGGGTAATGACTACAAAATTACAGTCACCCCAGAACGTCCATACATCGGGCAGGAAAAAGAAAATATTTCAGCCGGCGATACACAGGTCAATTTTATTCTTCAATCTCAAACAGGTATAAAGCTTTCTGGTGTCGTATATTCGAGCAGTAAGATACCTCTGGAAGGTGCTAAAATTGAAGTCCAATCTGCGACTGATAAGGATAAATATGCACTGGTTCAGACAGATAGTAAGGGTGCTTATCAAATTGACAATTTGCCCAAAAGTGATGATTATCTCATGAATGTTTGGCCCATTGAAAACTCCAGTGATGCCTTTTATAGTAAGCAAGGACTTGTTTTAAATGAAGATACAATAGAAAATATTACACTAAAGCCTGCATTGATCATTTCAGGTGTAGTGACCAATCGGGATGGCGATTTCTTAAAGAATATTCAAGTAACTGTTTTTTCGCAAAATGCCAATTTCTGGAAAGAATTAAAAACAGATAAAAATGGGGCATATATTTTCAATAACGTGTCTGAGGCCACTGATTATATTGTTACAGCCAGTTCTGATAATTATATCAAGCAGGAAAAAAATGAGCTGAGCCCAGGAACAGTCGATTTTGTTTTAGAACAAAGTGGTTTTATTTCAGGATATGTCAGAGAAAAGTCTTCTGGAAAAGGTCTTGCAGATGTGTCTGTTGAAATTTTTTCCGAATCCATGAAAGGCGGCGAGGGGTTTGGCGGTGTTGCAACCACAAATGATACCGGTTTTTTTAGAGTGCTTGAGCTCAAACCAGTTGATCAGCAAGGCAATCCGCTCAATGATTATATCGTTTTTGTTCATGCCAATGATTATCCTGATCAATCCAAAGGGGGAAAATCGGTAAATGACAGCATTGAGTTTTTCCTTTCCAAAAGCGTTTCCAATGTTTTGAGCGGGACTGTTCAAAAATCTGATGATGATATTGTTTTAATTGATCTGTTTGAATCAGAAAGTGGTTTTCTGAAAACCTTTCAGACAGATACATCAGGACATTTTACCATTACTTCCCTGTCACCGGAAAAGACATATCAACTTCGCTTTATCTCTCAAAATCTCGTAGTTGAACAATGGGCTGATGCTGAGGGTAAAGGGATTACCGACAGCAACAATGCCGCAAGTTTCAAAGCCGGCAGTTTTATAGATTTTTCTTTTACCGAACAACCAAATCGAAAGCGTGGCTATTACAGCTACCTGTGGCTTGGAATGTCCAAAGATCCCATGTCAGTGAGACACTTACGATCAACGACCCATCCATATGTCAAAGTGACCCGACTGAGATCTGCAGTGGAAAACAGTGGTCAGATATCCAATAAACCCAATGTAACAATTCAATGGAAACCGCCTGAGACAAATAGTGTGATCAATGGGTATTACAGTTCTTTTTCCACAGATCCGGGCACATCAATTAAAAAATTCGACACAATTGACAAACCACCCATTCGCACCCGAAAAATAACCAGCCGCGATCTGGCAGGTGATGATGTCAATTACTATTTTAAGGTGGCATCTGTAGACAAGGAAGGCAGAATTGGAGATACCCAAACCATTGCATTTCGAATTGACACTGTGCCCCCAACCAATGTGAGTGTGGTTCCACCTATTGAAACCAGTAACCGAAGTGTTGATCTTGTTCTGGGCGCAACCGGTGCATCAGAAATGTATATCAGTAATGTGAGCTATTCAGAAGGCGGCAGTTGGGAAATCCGCACCACTAAAAAAACATGGCAATTGCCTGAAGGTTCGGGCACGAAAAAAATTTATGCCCGATATCGAGACAGAGCCAACAATACTGCCGATGCCTCTGCTATTACTGTTTATGAAGAACCTGTTGTGGTGCATACCATTGATGCCTCTTACAAAGGAAATGGCCGATTGGAACCCGATGGGCTGATCGATGTTGAAGAAGGGCATTCACAGGTTTTTACATTCATTCCTGATGATGGTTATTATGTTGATCGTGTTCTTATTGATGAAAAAGCAGTCAATTTAAATGAATTGACGTATAAATTCGAAAATGTCAACGCCAGTCATTCGATAGAAGTTGGATTTAAACGTATTACCCATCGCATTTCTGTTACTGTGGGTAATAATGGACAGGTTTTTCCGGCAGAAGTCATTGAAATAGGGTTGGGTGACAACCAAAAGTTTAATCTTACGCCAGATTCAGGTTATGGCATTGATCAGGTGCTTGTTGATGGCAAGGCTGCCACGCTTTCAGATAATACATATACATTTGAATCTGTCACTGAAGATCACACATTTGTTGTCACATTTGAAAAAGTTGTCATTATTCAGGCATCATCAGGAACTTTTGGAAAACTGGAGCCAACAGGAAATATTACAGTTTCTGAGGGAGGATTTCAAAGCATCCAGATGATACCCGATCCAGGATACGAAATTGATACTGTTACTGTAAATAATAAACCTATTTCAGTCAGCGGAAATGTGTATACTTTTCTGGATCTAAAAGCCAATCAATCTATTCATGCGACGTTCCGCCTGACGCAATTTACCATTACACCCATTGCCAGCGCCAATGGCGTAATTTCACCCAATGAGGAGATCCAGGTAATTGGCGGTGAGGACCAAAACTTTATTTTTACGCCCAATGAAGGCTATGAAATCAATCAGGTTTTGGTTGATGATAAAGCGGTTGAAATGAATGATTTGAATTATTTGTTCAGTAATGTCACACAAGATCATACCATTGCAGTGTCTTTTTCGCGTATTAATACCGCGCCTGTTGCCAAAGAAACCAGTGTTTATACGGATGAAGATGTCAAAATTACCGGTTATATGGAAGCCTCTGACATTGATGGTGACAGTCTGACCTATCAAATCACTGTTCCGGGTAAACTGGGGCAGGTGTATGTGGCCGATGATACCACTGGCGAATTTGCCTATACTCCCACTCCCGATAAATCTGGTATTGATACCATTACATTTACTGCCAGTGATGGTAAAAAAACATCCAATTCAGGCACGCTTCTGATTCATATAAATGCGGTGAATGATATTCCCAAAGCCTTTAATCAGAGTCTTGAAACAGAGATTTCAAAATCAATCAATATTTCCCTGAAAGCAATTGATTTGGACAATGATCCCCTGCAATTTCATATTGTCAAACCACCTGAAAAAGGAAAACTGACAGGTAAGGCACCCGACCTGGTATATGAACCCCTGACTGAAAGCCAGGCCATTGATGTCTTTTACTTTACTGCTTCAGATAGCAAATCCAGTTCCTATACTGCAACAGTATCTATAACAATTGTGAACCCGAACACCCATTTTAGTTGTGATGAAGATACATCGTTCACATATACTGTTCAAGATATTCAACCCGACGAAACATGTATTATTGAAAGCCCGCCTGATCATGGATCGGTTACTGCTGTGGGAAACAAATTTATTTACGCTCCAGTATTGAATTACAATGGGTATGACCAGTTTGATTATACCTCAGACAATATATCTGAGACGAGAAGAATCAATATTTACGTGCGTCCTGTCAATGATCTTCCGGTCATTACTATGCCTCTGTCTCTTACCATGCTTGAAGACGACACACTGACAATTTCAGTGACAGTGACAGATGTTGAAAACGACCCAGAGATTACAATTGATCCGCCGCCAAATGGGGAAATCAGTGGCAGCGTTCCGAATATACAATATAAACCCAGATCAGGCTTTACAGGATCTGAGGAGATTACGATTCATGCAATGGATGGTTTTGAAAGCGTTCAAAAAACCCTTCATATTACAGTACTGGCTAAAAATGTTGCCCCAGTTGCATTTGAAGAAACATTTCAGGCAGTTGAAGATCAAACCCTGTCGGCACATCTCAATGCCAGAGATCCCAATAATGACAGCATTTACTTTTTGCTTACAGAAAATCCCTCAAAAGGAAAGGTAACCATTGTGGATCCCAATACCGGTGCATTTACTTACACTCCCAATCCAAATATTAATGGGATTGATACATTTATGTTTAAAGCATATGATGGTGAACTGGATTCAGATATTCAAACCATTACCATTGAGATTGCGCCAGTCAATGATCCACCCATAGCAGTTGATGGTGAGATCAGTCTGTTGGAAGATGATTATGTTTCAGGCAAACTTGTGGCATACGATCCAGATGGCAGTAATGGTAATCCCCCCAAATTTCAAATTATTACACAAGGCTCAAAGGGACATGTCAATATAACCAATCAATCAACCGGAGATTATATCTTTAATGCCTCTGATGATCAATCTGGCGCGGATTATTTTGAATTTATGGTCATAGATGGTAACAACGCGGCTTACACATCCGCAGCAAGCATGAATGTTTATATTACACCTGTTAACGATGCCCCTCAGGTATTTGGTGATGAAGTTGTTACTGATGAAAACACGCCGGTCAGCATTACACTGACTGCAACAGATATTGATAATGACTCGGGGCAGTTGATATACCAAATAACTGAACATCCAAAAAATGGAAAGATCTCATTGATTGGCGCTCAACTCACCTACACCCCCGATCCTGATTATTGGGGCGATGATGCGATCAAATTTGTTGTTTCTGATGGTGTGTTAAATTCTAAAGAAGCCCGAATTACAATCTATGTTGGTGTGCATAAAGCAAATATTTTTACATCAGAAGATCAGGCAGTTGCGTTTACACTTCCCACCCATGAGCAAACTGGCACGTTGACATTTGAAATAACAAAACAACCTGAAAATGGACAATTAACAGGCATACCACCGGACCTGACCTACACTCCCAAAGAAAATTTTAATGGTGATGACACTCTGGAATACTCCATAAATGGCGGCACGTCGTATCAACTTAAGATCTATGTCAGACCTGAAAACGATCCACCGGTTATCACTGATATTAATCGAACGATAGAATTACAAGAAGATACCCCTCTGACATTAACATTGATTGCCAGTGATATTGATAATGACAATAAAGACCTTGATTATTTTATTTCAGAATCTCCAACCCGGGGATTATTATTACCCACAGAAAACGCAAATACCTTTGTTTATTCACCTCATACCAATTTTAATGGACAGGATCAGGTGTATTATCAGGTCAATGATGGCATGCTGAATGCGTTTGGACGCATCATTTTAAATGTACTTCCTGTCAATGATCCGCCTGTTGCAAATAAACAGACAGTTTATGCTATCGAAGAAAGGTCGATTCTGATTCACTTAAGCGGAAAAGATATTGAATCAGATGCAGAGGATCTGATAATTGAAATTGTTACAAAACCAGTGCATGGTGAACTGAGTGAGGCCTATGTCTATACCCCTGAATATGATTATTTTGGTAAAGATTATCTGACATTCAGGGTTCATGATGGCACATGTTGGTCCGAACCCGCACAAGTGGTCATAGATATCGAAAATATCAATGATCCACCCATAGTGGTCAGCAGTACAATTGAGGTGGATATGAGCAGTGTTGCTTATGGCAGCTTACAGTTTAAAGATCCGGACAATGACATTCTTGCATGTACGATTTCAAGCCAGGGAACAAAAGGGATGGCTGTATTGTCCAATCCGGTGTCTGGTGATTACATTTATTTTGCTGATATCGGAAAATCTGGTGTCGATCAATTTGTATTTACTGTTGATGACAATAAAGTTCAGGTGAATGGATCGGTACAGGTCACAATCAAAGCGCCAACCATTGAATATGGAACAGTGAATATTACTCTGGGTGGCCAATACAGTAATGGCAATCCTTATGAATATGCATTATTGATGTCTGAAACCGGCAAAATATATCGTGAAGGTACAAACAATCTGGCATCATTTAGTATCCCTGCTGAAAAAGGCAAGTATCGATTTCTCATTATCGCAAAAAATTACCAGCCATTTGAGTATACTCAGGATGATTCAAAGATTATTGAAATTGGCGATGCACCGATAGATATTCACGCCAATTTAACTTACGATTCCTCATTTGATCCACAAAGCCCCACAGTTGAGGTCACACATACATATATTACAAATGGTTTTGATCTCCATGTTATCAGAAATAATTTCAGCAATTTTAATATGAAAATTGTGCTGCCCGATGACACTGAAGAATCGGTTGATCAACGCATTTATACCCGAAGTGCCAGCAGAAATGGTACAATAGACGCGCCTTATACGTATCGTTGGACAACAGAAGAACCCTATACCAAAAGAGTGCATGATTATCCAGGTGAAGGGGACCTCAAATACATGGTCACATTTAAATTCTATGATACAAATGTACCCGAGGAACCTGTTGATACCTGTACGATTACCTATATTGAATATGGATCCTCAGCAAGTAGATTCGCTTATCAACCGGATGATGAAAAGCATTTTGAAGACCATTATGGTGAAATTCAATACATTTCCAGTGGTGAAAGTGTATTCTATCCATTACTTGGCACTACCATTCATATTTTAATGAAAAACACTGAAGGACAAAATATTCCGGCAGAAATCAATATTCCGGCAATCCCTCTGGATTATCTGTTTGTGGATGATCAAAACAAACTTGGCTACAATGACAGAAGTGATACATACCAGATCGATCCCAATGACACCCGAAACGTGGAATCAAATGAGAAACTTCGCGTCAAAATAACCAACTACACATTTGGTCAGGCGTCCTTAGGCACAGGTGTGCGCGCTGACTTCTATCTCAATGACAATGAAACACCGGTGTATTATAATCCCTATCTTGATGCATCAAAGAAACGTTTGAGTGATATGAATAATGAAACGCCACCATCAGTATCCTTGCCCATATTGATTAATTCGGACTCCGGCGCCTATACCTCATTTATGGCAAAAATCAAAGATCATCAAGTGCCAGTCATCGTAAATGAAAAAGGGGATGGCATTCATGGATTTCATACAGAACATTTACAATATTTGCCTTCAGACATATTTATAATTTTGCAAACCCCGCATTTGAGCTCTATGGGCCTTGATGTTGACAAGGAAGAAGTCGTGCCTGAAAATTCAGTTGATCCTTATGATGTTGAAGCGCCTTCTGGAAGTTGTTTTATTTCGGTTGCGGGCGAAAGCACTTTTGGAATGTGTTGGTTTTTTTTGTTACTTGGTGTTCTTTTAGGAGGGAGATTGAATGAAAGACTTAGACGATCACAAAAAAATTGCTGTATTAATTGATGCAGACAATGCGCAATATTCCAAGATTAAGTCAATCCTTGAAGAAATTTCTGCGCATGGTCACATTGTCATTAAGCGGGCTTATGGTGATTGGTCTTGTGATTATTTGAAAAAATGGAAACAGACTTTAAATGAACTTGCCATTCAGCCCATTCAGCAATTTGCATATACTACCGGTAAGAACTCTACTGATGCCTCTATGATTATCGATGCAATGGATTTGCTCTATTCAAATAAATTTGATGCATTTGTTTTGGTTTCAAGCGATAGTGATTTCACAAAGCTGGCATCTCGACTGAGAGAATCGGAAATTTTTGTTTTTGGCGTTGGTGAAAAGAAAACCCCCATATCGTTCAGAAATGCCTGTGATGATTTTATTATCACTGAAAACCTTGAAATAGAAACATCAACAGTGATCGCAAAAGAAAACGTCTCTAAAACAGCTTTATCACAGAATACAAAGAATGACGCATCAGAATTGATCCCAATTTTGAAAAAGGCATGGGAACAATATCAAGATGATGATGGATGGGCCAATGTTGCTGCTGCTGGCTCTTTCGTAAAAAGATCGACACCAGATTTTGACCCAAGAACTTATGGCGCTACGAAGCTGCCGGAAATTATATCAAGCCTGGGCAATAATTTTGAGATGAAAAAATATAAAGGAAAGGGCAAGGTGAATATTATTGCGTATAAGCCCAAAAATGATTAGATTCCTACTGATCTAATGTCAAGCTATCAATAAAACACCCCCGCATACCCGATTGATCTGCATCGCCTTCACTATTTTCTGAAAAGAATACCCATACCCAGTCTCCCTGCAATTTATTATTATCTTTATCCATTGCAGTTGATGCAATTCTCACTTTATATCGGGTATCAGGTTCTAAAGTGGATGATATGGGTTGAAATGATGCGACAGTAACCTCATGACCATTTATGGTTTCTTCGCTAAATGTAATTTTATCTGATGCCAATGTTTCTGATTCGATTGCTTTTTCAAAAGAAATATCAATACTGTTGGTATTCATGATTTTTGAAAATTGTACAGATAATGTAATGGGTATATTGGAAGCAAGACCTGTTGCATTGGATTCAGGAATGGTTTTTAAAATAGTAGGCGGCATGGTGCGGTCATCAATTGTAATGCAGCTATGGTGTGCAGGATTTTGATGATACATCGGCCAGGGTGAAGATGCTGACAATGATTTTTCAGTTGTTCTGATTGCGTATAGATGATGATCAAAAGAGCCCATATACAATACATTATTATGAATTACAGGTGAGGAATACAGCGGCCCATTGGTTTTATAAGACCATTGAACCTTTCCTTTTTCATGATCAATAGCATAAATCCAATGATTTTCAGATCCAAAATATATGTAACCAGAAGAGTCAATTGCAGGGGAAGATAAAATATCAGCCGGATAGTGTACAGTATTTCTTGTGGTTGGAAATGTAAATTGTTCATAACCACTGTAGCTCAGTCCATAAAGATTGTTATCATATGAACCCATTAATACCATTCCTACAGTTTGACTTTTGATGATACTTGAAAACAATATCGGTGAGGCATATGCGCCGCGCTGCATTTCATGTTTCCATTTAATTGAACCATCAGGGTTGAGCGCAAAAAGATTAAGTGTATTTGAAGCACTCATTAGGTCTGCGGCAGCAACATATATTGTTCTATCATTACTGATAGCAGGGGTCCCCCATATATCTCCCCCCACATCAATGGACCATTGATAATCACCTGTATCTAGATCCAAAGCATATAAATGGTTGTCATGAGATCCAAAATAAATGGTGCTGATCGTAATTGCATTATTATAAGGCTTTGTATGAAACGTATAATATACAATAACTGGTGATGATATGACGCGATTGTTTGTATAAAAGGACCATTTTAGATCCCCATCAGGCGTCAAGGCATAGAGATTATAATCACATGATCCAATATAAATATTCCCCGATTTATCAATGGCTGGTGAAGAATAAATTTCTCCATGCGTATCATAAGTCCAGAGTTCTTCTCTATTACTGGCATTAAGCTTATATACCTTTGAATCTTCAGACCCGAAAATAACTGTATTTGAGTATACTGAAGGTGAAGATATGATCCGACCGCCGGTTTGAAAACGCCATTCTTGAGTGCCATCGGTATTGATGCAGAACATGGCACCACTATCTGAGCCAACAAATATTGAACCCTCCGGACCAATCGCAGGAGATGATTCTATTACGTCACCTGTATCAAATTTCCATAGAAATGATGCAACATTAATTGTGATGCCATCTGCAATACTATAAATGTCTGGATGTTCTTTAAAATAAATCTTACACGTCGGTTTAAAAATAAACAGCTCGCCGCCGCTGTTGTAGTTGTGAGTAAATGTTTTACCTTGTTGGTTGCTTTCATCAATATTTCCTTCGACTATATCAGAACCATCACCATAATCCATTGATAATGAATACGATTGATAATCACCCGATTGTGCCACCTTACATTTAATTTCGACGAGCAATGGATCTCTGCCAAATTCAGGACTGGCAGTAAATTCAACCCCACTTATCGTATACTCGATTGCCCCCATATCAGCTTCGTCTCCATGTTTTGATCTATCTACATTATAAAAATCGACTTGATTTTCATTGGCGCCCGGTTTGCCCGAATTAACACAAGGTGATGATGTGCCATCCAAATGTAAATATAAATCCGCCTTTTTTTCTGCCAAATTTTCAAAAACCGGATCCATGTTAATATTGCCTTCGCCAAAATACACGTTATCTGGGTTCGCCATTTCGACATCAGAGTATGTTACAGAAAGGGGGTAATGATCTTTGTTGACCGATTCAATCTCATTATATCCTGAATTCCAAAATATTGTGTTAACGATAGTTCCAGGAGTATTATTAAAATAAACAATCCCTGTTGCGAGTGAACTGTTTGATTCATTTCTGACAAAGGTACAAAATATGATGTTTGATCCTGAGGCACAATTATCATAATAAACCCCCCCGCCATCCTTCTGTGCTTCATTTTCTGAAACAAGTAAATTTATCAATTGGGTTGAATTGGAATTTTTAATATAAATTGCCCCCCCATTTTCAGATTTAGCTTCGTTAGCACATATTTTACATTGCTGAACAACAGATGCATCAGAATCAGTGATATAAATTCCTGCACCATCGTCTGCTAAGTTTTCAACAATCTCATATCCTTTGAGGCTTATTGAGGGCGAATTTTCAATGTATAAACCCCCCCCATTTTTTGCAGAATTTTCAATCATATCTCCTTTCAGGCTTATAGATGGTGAATTTTCAATGTATAAACCTCCCCCATTTCCATTATTGGCGGAATTTTGTTTCAAAGTGATCAGTTGTGTATTTATTTCTTTAACATTAGATATAAATAACCCGCCACCATTCCTGGTCGCAGCCGAATTGAAATTTATGTTTACAAGAGAAAAAGTAGGCGATGCTTTATGAGCATAAATTCCCCCGCCACTTTCATTCGCAGTATTGGTATACACAAGACATCCCTTTAACGTAGCATTTGCATTTTCATCCAGATATAATGCCCCCCCATTTTGAGCATTATTTTCATTAAAATAACATAGACGAAAAACCGGTTCACCTTCTTTACAATAAACTGCACCGCCTTTTTCTCCGCTGTTATTTGTAAATGTACATGCTTCAAATTCTGGGGATGCATTTTCACATATCACTGCTGTATTATCAGCGCCTATAAATTTAATATATGCCAATTTTGAATCATTCTGAACAAACTTAAATTGACCTTTTTGAAGAAAATCAATGGTGCAGCCCTTTGCATTGGATTGAATGGTAATGTCTTTGTCAATAAGGATTGTTTCTGTGCACATGTGTGTGCCATTAGCTAACAAAATAATATCTCCATCTGAAGCACTTTGGATCGCTTTTGACAGGGTGTGTTCATTTGATGGAAATGAGATTGTTGTTGATTTAGAAACTGTGGGTATTGAAATCAAAAACATACAAAATAGAATAATGATCGTTTTCACTTTGCCTCCTGTAAAATAGGTTATTCTCTTTTTTTTATGGCATATTTTATGTATTCCAATATTTCTAATTGATATTTATTTAAATATTGTAATATAGTGTCCTGATTATTAATATGGAATACTCGAAAAACAACACGTTATGTTTTTTTGTATTCTGCAAATTTTAAGCCATATTTAATCTAATTATTGGAGTTTGGTATGAAAAAAAATATTATTGTTACCCTATTTATTCTTTTAATAGTGAACCCATTAACGCTGTGGTCATCAACGCAGGATGTTACAGACAAAGCCCATCAAGCCAAAATTGAAAGTGATAAAGGGCGTAACTACTGGCAGCAACAAAATTTTGAAAAAGCAATGACACATTTTGAAAAAGCGGCCATGCTGGAACCATCAAATGAAGCGTATTTCAGTAATGCGGCTGTATGTGCCATGCAGATTCAAGAATTCTTTCAAGCGGTGGAATATCTTAAAAAGGCCATTGCTGCATGTATTCCCAAAAAGCAATATCAAAGGATCCAGGCATATAATGAACAAATCAGTTCTATTTTAAATGTCTGGCCTGCATGGGCGGAACAAAAATATGAGGCAACCTCTGTCTTACCTGAAAAGGCTGAGGCTGTTCAGGCTCAACAGCAATGGTTTGAATTGATGTCTGAAGTAGAAAACAGCCCTGATCGTAGTGATCCACATGTCATTCAAATTCTTCAAAATGCCATTCAGATTGCTTCAGATAATTTTGGAAATAGCCATCCACAAACATTAAATAGCAAAAAAATCCTCGCTGAAATATACATGGAGAAAGAACAATTTGAAAAGGCCTTATCTCTTTTTGAAAAGGTTGCTGATGAAATGATTCAACCACTAAATGCCCTTCATCCCTTACGCATTTCATGTATACTCAGTATGGCACGCATTTATGAAATTTTAGAAAACTATGATAAAGCAGAAAATTTGTATCTTGATGCCATTCAAACTTCAAAACAAAGTATGGGCGTGGACCATCCAGAAACATTGATGAATATGTATCTTTTGTCCATGATGTATGTGGAGCAAATGAAATACAAAAAAGCGACTGAATTGCTAGAAGAAATGATGCCGCTATACTTAGAACGTCAGGGTATTACCCATCCGGATACATTGGCTTGTATGGAAGATCTCGCAAATGTTTATAAAAAACAGATGAAAACGACACAGGCAGAATCGTTATATTTGAGCACAACACATCAGAAACTTAATATTTTTGGTGAAAAATCGCCGGAAACAATTCATACTCAATTGGAAATGGCAGATCTATATCGTCAAAAAGCCTCTTATGCCGCCGCAGAATCAATTCTTCAAAAAGCCATAACCAATGCTCAGGAATTGGGCGATGAATACAACCATTTGATATTTCATCTAAAAACCGAACTGGCACGTGTTCATGAGGATCAGGGTCATCTGGATGCGGCAGAGAATTTGATGCAGGCTGTCTATGAATTTGATCGGACAACATTGGGTGAAAAACATCCCAATACGCTGACAGATAAAAGTCATATTGCAAGCATACTCCGCAGAAAAGGAAATCTTCAGGCAGCTGAAGAAATGTTTCAACAGGTTTATGAAGATCGTATATCCATTGCTGGAGATCAAAATCCAAACGCGATTATTGATCTCAACAATTTGGCGCTGGTTCTTGAAGAACAAGGCCTGTATGAGCAGGCAGAACCTTTACTCAAAAAGGCAATGCACTTGGCTGAGGCGGTATTGGGTATCTCAAATACCACAACCCTTGCAACCATGAATAATTTGGCATTGATTCATGAAAGTCAGGGGGTATTTAAGCGCGCCCGACCACTGTATTTAAAAGTTATTCAAATTTATTCACAAACCTATGGTAATGATCATCCCAATACCATTGCCAGTATTAATAATCTGGCCTATTTATATATGCTGGAAACCCAATATGATGATGCCCTTGAAAAATTTCAGATTGTTTTATATCAATGGAAAAAGCGGCTATCTATGAATCATCAAAATACGCTGAAAGCCCTAAACAATCTGGGGCGTGTTTATCATAAAAAAGGACAGTTAAAAAAAGCTGAAGAACTATTAAATCAGGCATTGGCCCTGAGAATTAAGAATTTTGGTGAAACCCATATTGATGCCATTCGTTCAATGATTGATGTTGCTGCTTTGAATATCTCTCAGAAAAATTATAAGCAGGCATTACTTATGATAAAGAAAGCCATTGATTTTGCTACTGCCAGACTGGGACCGCATCATCCTTACACATTTGAAGCACTAAACGTTCAGGCTCAATTATTTCAATGCACGAAAAAAAATAATAAAGCCTTAGAGATCTATGCCCTGATATTTGAAAGAAGAAACAAGTTCTTTGAAAGGGTATTATGGGCGACTGGTGAAAATGCAAGAAATGGATATATCCGATTACATCAATCAGAGCAGGATAAATATTTGAGCCTTTTGGCAATGTCTGAAACACCTACCAGTGCTCGGGACATTCTCAATGTGAGTTTACAAAGAAAAGGGCTGCTATTGAAAATTGCATCTGAAATTGAACAGGTCACACAAATGCTGGATAAACCGGAACTTAACAAATTGAGTCAACAATTAATGGATAAAAAGAAACAATTGGCATCATTGACACTGTCTGGCCCTGAAAGTACAGGGCCCACTCAATTTTTAGTGACAATTGAGCAACTGGAAAATGAAATTGAAGAATTACAGGGTGAATTGGGACGTGCCAGTATTCGTTTTAAAACCACTAAACAAAAAATAAGTCCAGATAGCATTGTTTCTCGATTGGGAGAACAGGATATTCTTCTGGATTTTTTTATTTTTATGAACCATACGCAAGGAAAACGACAGCTTGTAGCAGTTGTTTCGCAAAAAACGAATGCCGGGTCATTGAGTTATTCAAAAGTTGTTTTTGATGATATGGCCATGATTGACAGATGGATTGAGAATTTTCGCACAACCATTCAAGATGAGGATGCCGACGAAGATGAAGTCAGGGAAGAGGGCTTTATTCTGTATGAAAAAATTATGCAGCCCCTGGTTGATCGTTTCAATGGAAAAACATCCATCTATCTGGTGCCTGATGGTATGTTAAATATCTTGCCATTTGATGCGCTTGTTGATGATGAAGATGAATACATTATTCAGACATATGATTTAAAGATGTTATCATCTGGTCGGGATCTATTGCTTTCAAAATCGCAGACTGATAAAGGCTTGTTTATGATTATTGCTGGGCCAGACTACAACTCTGACTATTTAATAGGCACAGAAACAATTAAAGATATTAAACGTAAACGAAAAAGTCGTGGTAAAAGAAATGTTGAATTGCTAAAGGGATTGCGAATGGCATCATTTGGTATGCGCGGCCTGTCATTTTCGCCACTTCCAGGGGCTGAGCGTGAAGGCCAGGAAATTGATGCCCTATGCAAAAAAGAACGATCCACAAAGCTTTATTTAAAAAATAAAGCTGAAGAAGAACTGCTGCGTAATATGAATCAAGCGCCGGACATTTTACATATTGCAACCCATGGTTTTTTTCTGAAATCCCAAGAAAAACTAACCAAAAGACTGGTCAAACTTCAACGCAGTATGGATGCATTACAATTGATTCCACCACCTGGCGATAATCCTTTATTACGTGCCGGTCTGGCCTTTGCCGGAATCAATAAAAATGCCCAGTTTCTTGGAGAAATTGACACTGATAATGATGGCGTTTTGACAGCAATAGAGGTTCTTGGGCTTAATCTGTTTGGCACACGATTGGTTGTATTGTCTGCCTGTGAAACTGGCCTGGGTGAGATTCATGTGGGTGAAGGCGTATATGGCTTGCGAAGAGCTTTTCAGGAGGCTGGCGCACGAACTGTTATCAACTCCTTATGGGAGGTTAGTGATCAAGGAACACAGCGGTTGATGACTGCATTGTATAAAAACATTCTTTCAGGGATGCCGGTTCGAAAGGCGTTTCGTAAGGCACAGCTTGGTATGAAAAACTCAGTTATGTGGAGTCATCCTTATATATGGTCTGCTTTTTTTATGGTTGGTAAGTAGAAAGAAAATGCCGGGGGAGAGAATCGAACTCTCACGGGCCGAAGCCCGGGGGATTTTGAGTCCCCTGCGTCTACCAATTTCACCACCCCGGCAAATATTTACCCAATTTACATGATTCGTTTTTTTCTGTCAATATTTTTTTTGAAAAATTGAGATTTTTTTAATTGGAACAATCGAATGTGTTTTTCAGCATTATTATGCAGTATTTGGGGCCAGAAAGAATGTTCTGGCACCCCAAATACCAACCTGCGATTTACTTTTCTTGATTACTTACTTTTTGGAAATCTATCGACAATTCTATGGGAATATTTGCCCAGAGTTTCCGGAAGCATTGCATTTCCTTGAAGGATTGGAATCTCAATATTAAAAGGTACTAAGAAGGCTGCTATTTTTGTCGCCTGATGATCTTTTCTACTGGTCGTTATGTCGCAGCGCCATATTCCATTATTATTGATAGATGTTACTGGATTCTCTTTATAAGGCTTGTTGTACCATCCATCAACATATATATAAACTGCTATGCCCAATAATTCCCAATTCGTATTCTCCACGTGTCCTTCCAGGTCTTGAATGCGATTATTATATGGTGGAACATGATCAAATACAATGATATTTTCTATTTTATCCCTTTTTTGATTTGCCAGTGATGTTTTCGCATGGGTTTCATTGTGAGCAAGCACTTCAATTTCAATGGGGATATTCATAAAGGGCTTTACTGGATCGTTGGATTTGACATCAATTCGGGCAGAATGGTTTCCCAGATCAAGCGCCTGTGTGTCTATTTGAACGTTAACATGGGTTGATTTGTTTTTATCAGTCACTCCGGTTAAAGGTTTTACAGAAAGCCAGGGGCATGCATGATCTTTAAATATCTTTATTGCAAGGTTTTCATGCAATTTATTGCTGTTAAACAGAATTTCAAGGCCCTTTGTGCCATCTTCATTCTCAATACCAACAGTACAACTATCAATATTAAAGGTATCAGAAATCGTTTTATATTGAATAACGATAGAACCATTTGCATACATAATTATTTGAGCCCCAATACTACCTGCACCTTGATATCTTTCAACATTTTCAATTTGTACAATTAGTTTGTTATCAATATTTTGATAATGTACAGACGCATGTAGTGGCAAAAGATCATCCCAAAACCATGCAATAATATTGTTTGGGGGCCTTACATCAGGTATTCTTAAATTATTCCATTCATATCCTTTTGCTGCATCTCCAATGAGAAGAAAGCCATTTGATGAAATATGAAAGGTTTGATACTCTTTACCATAAAATGGAAAGTCAAAACCAATGGGATAGGGGCCAACAGAAACATCGTCAGTTAATCCTGTAACAACTGTTCCTGTGTGTGAAATATCCACCCAATTATATGTAAAATTACTGCTTGTATCGCTGTCAATCCATTGATATGCGCCTGAATCACATAGGGGGGCCAGGGACCAGCTCAATTGCTGACCGCCTGTATTCATAACATTTATCGTTTTAGATACAATGTCCCCTCTTGGAACCATACCAGAAATTGAATCCGGATTAATAACAATTACAGGGGGTTGATTCGACGTATTGACCATTAAACTGACAGGCACTTTGATCGGATTTTCTCTGTTCACTGCATTATGCCTGATAAACATATTCGCACGATATTCAATGGGGGTGTCAGTGGCTGCATGAAAGGTCATTGTAATGTGTTGGGATGCACCAGGGGCAATATTCGCGTGGGTGTTATTGATTGTCATCCAGGGAGTATCATTAGAAACCCAATATAAAGCATTGGCAATGATGTCAATGCCATCTGTTGATGAATCCCAGTTTGAATTGTTATTATTATCAGGATAAAAGCCCAGCGCAACGATTCTTGAATCATGAATTTCTTTCAAAGCAATCAATGGCGTCCCATCTTCCCAATCTGCAATACGCTGAGAATCCTTCGAAATATCCAATGTATTCGGCCTAAAACTTTGAGTGCCGCCAATAAAGCTATGTACATTATTCATGAGAAAATGACTTTGATGATAAATTGTTCCTAATTCAGATTGACCATGCTTTATTTGACATCGCGGAATCACAGCGTAATGGTCTTCATTCCAACGTCCTTGTAGTGAGTATAATTCATTATTCTCATTAGAAATCTCATATAACATGGTTACAAGGCCGCCCTGGTTGTCAATATAATCAGCCATTGCATTCCCAAGATTTGTGGGATCTTCATAATCATTAGCGGAAAAAAGAAGTACCGACTGGAACAATTGCAGCTCAGAATATCTGGGTGTAAACATACTTGTATCTATTACAGTGACCGAAGCAAAATAACCTGTGTCTATTAATGATTCCTGTAAGTCTTTTAAAAATTGAACTGCATCTGCGCCCAGGATCGCAATATGCACTGATGATACAAAACGTGATGATTTCTTTGTGCGAGCAGCGGGTTGAATGAGGGTTGAACCGGGTTGGTCCAATGATTTGATATATTTAGCACGCGCGTTAATGGTTTCAACAGTTTTTAAGATTTTACTGAAATGTAATCGATTTTTGTGATAAGACCCCAGACTTTGCAGCTTGATACTATATTCTAGATTGCCATCACTGGAATTATTAATAACAAAAGATTTTGTAACAGTTTCGCCTGATTGAATGTTAATGGAAAATGAATCTGCTGAGATTTCAATGTTTGGTTTATGCTTTGATGTTTCAAATGATTTTGTTTGCCCATTTATGGTTTCTGATTGATTGACAATGGCAACAAGTCTAAAGTAATAGGTTGTTTCAGGAGTCAGCTTTTCAACAGAAGCAGCGACCGGAATTTCATTATTACTGGCGGACACGTTAACCTTTTCTGTTTTATTTCCAAATTTTTCAGTTGTTCCATATTCAAAATAGTATGAAAGGTCATTGCCATTTGTACGAATGGTTCCCAAAAGTGTTGCGGATTGGAATGAAATATTGTCTGCATCCAGTGTTGTAATCGTTGGCTGTCCTGATTCATAGGACACATAAACAGCAGCACAGGCAACCGCAGCCGATTTATACTGTATTCTCATATAGCCAAGTTCACCCCAGCTTTCACCCCAACTATTTCTAAGTATCCAGTAACCATCATTTTCAGCATCTCCATTATCATTCCAACCAACTAAACTGATACCATGATTTACACGCGTTTCATAGCATTCGTAGTATGCTTGATCACACTCCCTATAGGTATCCTCATAAATACCAGTATCATAACCGCTAAATGCACTATTTACATATACAGCAGCATCAACAGCTCCATAAGTAAGGATTGCAGTTTTTATCCCTTCGATATCATTACATGGTACGCGATACCATGAATCAAAAACAGTTACAGGGTTGACATCCGACACAGTAAAAGGGCACTCTTGATATTCATCATCATCATAAGGATAATCGGTTTCATTGATCACACCATATTTGGTTAATGCTGCAACTTCATCATAGTCATAATCAGCACCATCACAACCATAAAATCCTTCATAAAATTCAGACAGGCAATAAGCCAAATAGGATTCAGAAAAATCTGCACACTTAGCACCAAACAGATCGTATTGTAAATTGTAGGTCGCCTCTGCCGCTGCAATTGCACCAAAAGCATAACACGAAGCGCATTCACCTTGATCTCGAATTGGGCCGATATAGGATTTTTGATCAATAGACCTTAAATCAAAAGAAGATGGCAGTTCTTTTCCCATGTGTTTTTCTAAAGGACCTATCTGTCCATCATGAATCCTGGGTGTGGATCGATTCGATGGATGTTTACCTAAAAAGCGTTTTAGTTTATCTTTTGACATGTTGAAAATTCGGTTTTCTTTTACTGTGAACCTGTAATTGTTATGCTTAATTTTTTTTCTAATGGTTTCTATGTCATCAGATTCTTCAAACTTTAAAATTTTGTCTGCTGCATCCAGCGCAATAGCTGGAAAACTATTGACAAATAAGATAACAATCAGAATCAGCATTTTAATAAATTGTTTTTTTTGCATAATGATTTTTCCTTTCAATGCTTTTAGATTATTCATCTAAACTTTACATACGCCCAAATGGGCAATTATTACATAATGAGACATTCTTCAAATGTTGGAAGTTGTTTATCTCTTGGCGAAACAATTGGATCGTTAATGGGCCAATCAATCGCAATGTTTGGATCATTCCAAATAATTCCCCCATTATCCTCTGAATCAAAAATATCGGTACATTTATAATGTACAAGAGCATAATCACTTATTACACAAAAGCCATGGGCAAAGCCTTCAGGGACATAAAGTTGTTTGTGGTTATGATCGGATAATCTTACACCGATCCATTTGCCATATGTTGGAGATTTTAAACGAATATCCACTGCAACATCATAAATTTCGCCCAAAACAGCCATAATAAGTTTTCCTTGTGGATGTTTCTGCTGAAAATGGAGTCCGCGTATCACATTCTTTTTTGAATAGGACTGGTTGTCCTGTACAAACTTTGCAGAAATGCCATCAGAGAAATAACGTTGTTCCTGATAGGATTCACAAAAAAAACCGCGTTCATCAGGATAAACATTTAACGCAATAATCTTTATATCCGGAATTTCAGTTTCAATAATGTTCATTTTACTGGCCCTTTTTTGCTAAAACAATTTCCATTAAATAGCGTCCATAATCACTTTTCATCAATGGTTCGGCCAGTCGTTCAAGTTGATTTTCGTCAATATATCCCATAGTAAAGGCAATTTCTTCAATACACGCAATTTTTAATCCCTGTCGTGATTCAATGGCTTCAATAAAGTTCGAGGCCTGCATCAGTGTTGCATTGGTTCCGGTATCTAGCCAGGCATATCCACGTCCCAGAGGGACAATTTGAAGGTTTTTCTCCTCAAGGTAGATCTGATTGACATCGGTTATTTCCAATTCACCTCGAGCAGATGGTTTGAGCGACTTTGCAATATCGAGCACGCGATTGTCATAGTAATACAAACCAGTCACTGCCATTTTTGATTTTGGTTTGGATGGTTTTTCAACGATTTCAACAGGCGCCCCCTGTTCATCAAAATGGACAACCCCATAACGTTCTGGATCTTTGACCTGATAGGCAAATACAGTTGCACCTTTATTGTTGTCAACAGCCTTCCTCAATATGGATGGCAGACCCTGGCCATAAAAAATATTATCTCCCAGAATCAATGAAACAGAGTCATCACCAACAAAATCATGGCCAATAATGAAGGCTTGTGCAAGACCTTCTGGCCTGGGTTGTTCTGCATATGACAGAGATATGCCCAATTGGGAGCCATCGCCCAATAATTTTTGATAAAGCGGCAAATCTTGAGGTGTTGATATAATCAATATTTCCTTCAAACCCGCCAGCAAGTGTATTGACAAGGGATAGTATATCATGGGTTTGTCATAAACAGGCAATAACTGTTTACTGACAACATGTGTGATTGGATGCAGGCGCGTCCCTGATCCCCCTGCTAAAATAATGCCTTTCATAAAACATCTCCTTAAGGACTAGCGGCTCAATCCGCGGGACCCTGATGATTCTGGATTAAACAATTTGATTTGCTCCATTTTCAATTCTTTCAATTTCAAACTGTGGCAAGCCCGAACAAAAAATGGACGCATTTCATGATCATCGGGATGTGTATTAAAGTAGCGATCATACAGATCATAGGCTGCGGCATTGATATCAAGTTCTTCAAGCCGCATGCCCAATAAAAGCAAATTTCCTTTTGCGATTCTATCAATTTTTTCTTTTGATTTTTTCAAACCAGCAACAGCATCATCGGCAAGAACCTCCAATTTTTTTGCGCGCTTGGGTTTATAGGCAACGTTGCCATCTTTGAGTACTTCAACCTGATACTTGTACTTACCAGGTGTTAAATCAGGCAAGGTAAAATGAACCGCTTTATCTTGTGACGCCGGCACATTATAAGTGTTACTGCCAACTGTCAGACGATATGCGTATTCGGAACCGCAATTCTTCCATACCAATAGTGGAAAATCCTTGCAAACTGACAATGAACGCGGCAGTTTGAGGCTTAATTTTTTCTTTCCACTGGATTTTCTGGCCATTGTGTATTTCATGGATTGCAAATATTGTCGATCAATACCATCCAAGACCTTTTCTGATGATGGCAGGTCTTTAAAATTGCCGGCCACCTGTTTAATGTAGCCGCTTTTTATTTCAATATGAGAATTTGGCTCGATTTTACACATGTTGTCCTGTTGTAAAAATATTATGGTGCCAGAACCATCAGCACCGGTCTGGATATGATATCCATCAAGTAAAAATCGATCTTTAGTCTTCACAATTTGAAATGCTTGCCCATCTTTGGAGATTTCGACCTTACCTTCAATATCGACCAACAGTCCCATCGGTAATGCCGCAAAAGCAATTCCAAATGCATTGAATAAGACCCAAATACACATGACACGAATAAAAAATTTGAAAAAATACATATAGACTCCTTTCATAGGTTTTGAGTGCAACCATAATAACCGGTAAATACGAATCGGGCGTATCATATTGATAAAATTGAGCTATCTGGATGACACTCTATTATTTTATGGACAGCAACGTTAAACATTTTTATACATGTTTTTTTTATAAATTACAACAATTTTACATTTACCATGCTAATTATTATACGTTCGACTTTGTCGTGTTTTTTCCTTACGATTCTCAACCACTGAGTGTTCTATCATTGTTTTTAATTTATGCTGAAGGTTACGCAATTCCAGTTTTTCCTGCTCAAGCGCCTGAATACGTTCCTGAAGTTCCCGACGTTCGTTCACCACATTGCTGTTCTCAAGTTCATTTTTTTCAGATTCCAGTTCAGCGACCTGTTTTTTTAGTGAAAGCAATTCTTTACGAAGTTCTGCGGTAATCGCATTTTGACTTTCAAGACGTTTTTCTATGTCATGAATATCAATATCTGTAACTGCCAGATGAAAAAATCGGCTTGTTTCTCGAAATGATGGGTTCATTGAAATAATTTTGACCAATAATTCAATAGAATGCGGGCGATCATGATGAAGCGATTCTATCGCTTCGAGATATAAATTATTCAAATGGATGGTCTGTTTGACCTGATCAATTTTTTCAGCAATGCCTGCTTTTTCATATTCAATCAGTGCATTTTCATAATCATCTTGCTCAAAAGCGCTATCGCCTATATTTTCCCAAAGCCTGGAACAGTTCGAAATCGCCTCAGGTTGACGTGGGTCCAGTTCTAATACTTTTTCAAACAATGCGAGTTGAGCGGATTCATCACTTTCTTTTTTGGCCTGGCTTAATAAGGTTTGAATCAACCGGGGGCGGGCCAATGATGGATTATACGTATATAATGTTTCAAGTAGTTTTCTGGCTTCAATAAGGTCGCCTTCAGCCAAAAAAATTTCGGCCAATAGTTGATTGGCCTTCATGTGGTTCGGATTATGACCTAAAGCACGCTGCAACAATTGGCGTGTTTCATTTAATTCACCACTTTGATATAAACGATATGCCGCTTGAAATAAGTTTTCTGCCACCGGCAGAATTCGATCCATTTCTTCACGAACCCGGCTTAATGGTTTTTTATCTACAATCCATTGGCGAAGTATTTCTACGCGCATACAAAGACCATCATGGGTTGAGTGAATCAGATTCCATTCCTCAAGAACAGATGGTGCATCTCGTAATTCTCCAATGAGAATACGCACACCACTTTCTTGAAGTTTATTTTCCAAATCTTCCTGGGAAATGGGATCTGGTCCGCTTGAGGCCAATGCTGAGATAACAACGCGTTCAGCCGGACCGATACCATCCCAAAGCCATTCAAGAGAGTTTGTTGCGCAGGTCAGTGCTTTTGAAATTAATGGTTCAATATCCTGAGATGCCACTGATTTATCTATAATACGTCGTTTTTCATTTTTGTCATCCCAGACCACCTGACACAATTGTTGTGTTAAATAAGGATGACCTCCTGTCAGTTGAAAAACCTTTTCAATAGAATTATCAGACCATTTCAAGCTGTTGTTTTGTTCTGACAATCGAATTAACATTTCAGTTTCTTTATGATTTAACAATGATACATGAAGTGATTTCACGCCTTTAAAAAGAGATAAATAAACTGTGGATAAATCTTCTGGCCGGCGCCCAATAACAAATATAAATTTCAGGCGAATATCCAATTCCATCAAATTTCTAAAATATGGAAAAAACACACTGACTGCCTGATCATGTGTCGGGCTGTCCAAAATATCAAATTCATCAAACAATAGCACAAGGCTCGTTTTTTGTGGCAGCTGTTTCAATACATAGGGAATAAACAAATTTTTAAAGGCGGATTGAATATCGTGTGTCCATTGTTCAAAAGATGGTATGGCCGAGTGTTGCAATATATGTTCGGCAAGAACTTTGAGTAAACTGTCCAGACTCAATGCCGCTTTGTCTTGAAGATCAAAGTAGATTGGAATGAACTGGCTTCGCTTAGAAAGATTATTTGCCAGACGTTGAAGCACTGATGTTTTACCTATGCGACGTTGGCCATATAAAATCATTCCTGTTTCATTTGGATTACGAAGGGTATTCAATACAGTTTTTAAAATTTCGGTTCGACCAATAAACGTTTCGCCCTGCCCAACAGGATTCCCAGTAATATAAGGATTGCAGCGTTTTCCTGGTTTTTGTCTGATTGATTGATCTGATGTCAGCTGATATCCTGTTGTAAATAATCCCTGATTTTGCAAATTTGCAATTTTGATTTTTATCTCTGGCAGAATGCGCTCAAATGTTTCTTTATCAACTGAACTCATATGACTGCTGACATCCAGTTCTTTTTGTTGAAGAAAACGAATCAAAAACTTGCTGGATACATTTAATTCTTTTGCCAGTTCGTGAATTCTAAGCTTTGACATTGATGGTTGTTCCCATTTATATATGAATCCCTCTTTAGGCAATGATCATGCCAATATTAATTACTCTTGTTTATGACATTTCAAATGCTCTGATGGTAACCATAACTGTTCATTCGGATAATAACTCACATTATGATATTTAAATGGCCTGGTGGTTGTGATCCGCTCAATAACAACCAGGGACTGACTCGGATTTTCACTGACTTTTTTTATTGTAACTTCTACATATCCATCAAGATTGGGATTTGGGTAATAAAATGCTTTGCCATCAGGAAGAATACAAGGCTTTCCTGGAACAATCGGAGATGCCTCTTTTTGAATGGAAACAGGTTTTTCTTTTGTGACATATTGATAAATGTATGTCATCACCTGTTGCACATCCAAAAAGAGGTAAGTCAGTAAGCAGATAATGATCAGTATCAAAAAGCTTTTAATTTTCATTGTACCTCTATGCGAATTTAATAATCATCGGTTGTTTCAGGCGCATTATTTTGTGCTTTTATGGATTTACGATGTTTTTTTAATAATGTTGCGATCTTTTCAGACCTTTCATTATCTGAAGACATTTCGTTCTCTAAGTTCTCATTCTCATCAAAACGATAATCTTCTTCATATAAATCAGAATCATCAAAAACTTCGGACTCGGGATCCAAAACATATCCAATTTCACCCAATCGAAGCCATATAGATATCAGACCAACCAATATTGATGTAAATCCCAGAATAAATAAGGGAATCAAAGTGGCTTGAAACAACTCAAATTCAGAAAAAGCCATTGTCAATATCCATCCAACTGTAACGAGAAAAATTGAACAGGTAATTAATACAACAAAGAAAAAAATAAAGATTTTTATCAGACTGACCAGTCCGAAACGAATAATATCATGTGATACAGTATCATCCATGAGTTTTTTCTCCCTTTAAAAATGCCTGAAGGCATGAATTAAAATTTTGTAATATCGTACTGAAGCGGCAATCGATTCAGTACTTGTGAATGTTCTTTTTTTACAACGATCATATTTTCCAGACGTATACCCCATTGATTTGGAACATATATTCCGGGCTCTACAGTCACGACTGCATTTTCATTGAGCGTATTATCTTTAAGCAGGCTTAAGGTTGGCATTTCATGGGTTGCCAATCCCACCCCATGACCCAGGCCATGCGCATATTTTGTTTCTTTATAACCTTGGTTATCAAGAAAATCGCTTGCTTTTTTGGCAATCTTTTTTGATTTACTATCAGATATGATAGCGTCAATGGCCACTTTTTGTGTATCAATTAGGATATTGAAGGCATCAATAAATTTTTTTTCAGGTGTACCAAAAACAATAGTTCGTGAAATATCAGAGCAATAACCATTCAATCGTGCCCCCCAGTCCAGGAGTATGGGGTTTTTTTCACCAACAACCCGATCAGTTGGCACTGCATGTGGAAGTGCTGCATTTGGTCCTGAAGCAACTATAATGTCAAATGAGAGGCTATCCGCGCCGCCCTGTCGTATTTCATTTTCCAGTAACCAGGCGATTTCTTTTTCTGTCATATTCGGCTTGATTGATTCAAGCATTTTTAGAAAGGCCTGTTCAGCAATCTGTAATGCTTTTTGTATTGCATCAAGTTCACATTCTTCCTTTGCACATCGATCATTTCCTACGAAATCCGGATCGGGTACCAGTTGAACCATCAGGTCTTGGTCCAAAATATGGCGCTGTAATTTGTTATGCAATTCAACTGAGATCCGATTGCTTTCAAAGCCCAGTGAGTGAATATCCAGTTCCTTGAGAATTTTAGGGATAAACTTTTCCGGAAGTTCTTGAAAACACTTAATTTCAATACCTTCTGTTTGATTTTTCGCCTGTGTCACATATCGCGAATCAGTAGCCAAAAGGATGTTGTCCTCTTTAATAAACAAGTAGCCGGATATTTCATCAATAAAGTGGTCATCTGCAAAAAATCCGGTTAAATAATGCCTGTTTTCTGCATTGCAAACAAGATAAGCATCGAATGATTTTTCTTTCAATCGGTCTTGTACCTTTTTCATGCGGCTTTTATAGTTCATACATTGCTTTTTCATAAAACCTTCCCATTTATGAATCAAGGACATGCTTTGCTAAAACAAAACAAACAAAATCGCCATCAAAAACAATATCGGACTTTCTCATAATTTTTACATGAACATTTTTCTTTTTGCCCTCTTCAGTTTGAACATGAGCTTCAGCAATTAATAATTGGTCGGGCTGAACAGGTTTTAAAAATCGGACTGATGCCGAACCTAAAACAACATTTGGATCATTGACTGCCAGCATAGCCGCATGATCCGCAAGGCCAAAAACAAAACCGCCATGGACAAGATTATGGCTATCGACGGCCATGCGCTTTGATGTTTTCAGTTCTATGCGACAGAATCCCATTTTCTGTTCAATTGGTGTGCCGCATAGCTCTTTATCAATTGTGTTGTGAGTGAGAATGTTCATGGGTATTTCCTTTTTTCGAGGTTACTGATGATAAATAATCGATTGATTGTCGGTAACGCATGGATAACGATTTGTCATACCGGTCACTGATATTTCCAATGGTCTCCCATTTTGACTGAATTTCTTTCATTTTTTTCATTGCATTGGCGCGGGTCAAAGAACTATCGTTGGGAACAAATATTTCATCTTTAAATTTCAAGGCCATATCCAGCTGCTCTGCAATTGGGATGAACTTATTATATTCAAAATTTGCTGTTGTCGAAGTGGTCAGCTTGGCCAAAATTTCAAGACTCAGACAAAGGCTTTCTTTTTGCTTGAGTTTTTCATTTTTTTCAGTATCCAATGATTCAAAATGTTTAATTTGATTTGAAAAGAAATAATCATTGGCTTCTTGAAAGCGGCTCCATAATTCTTGTTCAATTTTTCGGGTCGTGCTGCCTGTTTTTTGCCATTGTTTTTGTAAATCAGCCAGTCTGGCTGAAGTGGCTTTCCAATCTGTTGATGGTGCAAGCGATTCGGCTTCTTCAACTAATTTTTCCTTAATTTTTTGATTTTCATCCCATTGTTGTTTTCGTTGTTTAATATAGGCACTTTTTTTCTCGAAAAATGTATTACATGGTGCCTGAAAACGTTCCCATATTTCCTGGGATTTGTCTTGCGGAACAGGGCCAATCTGTTTCCATTGTTGTTGAATATTCAAGATTTGTTCGGTGAATGGATCAAACTTATTTGTTTGATCCAGTTGTGCGACAATATTTTCAGCCTGTTCGCATAGGGCTTGCTTTTTTTCGAGATTTTTGGGAAGTTCATTTTCCAGGCGTTGGAAAAACGTATTACAGGCCGTTCGAAATCTTTTCCAAAGGGCATCACTCTCATGTCGAGGCACCGGGCCGATTTGTTTCCATTTTCGTTGAAGTGATTTTAATTTGCGTGAAGTCTCTATCCAATCTGTTGCATTGGATAATTTTTCCGCCTGTTCACACAGATTCATTTTTTCGCTCAGATTATTTTTTCGCTCTTTATCAATTCTATTGTAAAATTCTCGTTGTCTTTCAAAAAAATCGTTACACATTTCTTGAAACGATTGCCTTAAATCTTTTTCAACCGCTTTTGGCAATGGTCCAATTCCATTCCAACGTTCCTGAATGGACTTTATGGTTTCAGTGGTGTCTTTCCAACTGATATCATCACTAAGGGTATCCATAACTGACTTAAGGGATTCATGAATTTTAGATTTTTCCGCATAACAGCGTGTATAGATTTGATCACAGATTTTATGAAATCGTGCCCAAATAGACTCGGACTTATTTCGTTCTACAGATCCCAGTTCTCTCCATTTTTCCTGAGCCCTGCGTGCAAGTTCGGCCATGGTCTGAATCGTGTCATTTTCCAGGGATTTTTCTAATGTGTCGCACAATTCTTCTTTTAATGCCAGATTGGCCCATTGTTCCCAATTTCTTTTTTCCCAAAAATCGCGTTGCACTGTAAAAAATTCCTGACAGGCTTTGTCAAATCGAGCGGTCAATTCAGTTTTTTTGGCAGATGCTTTTTCTCCAAGAGACTGCCATTCTTTTTGAGCAGACTTAACAACTTTTTCAAGTCCGGCGCGGAGTTCAGCAACTTTTGCTTGTTCAACAATTTCGCACAATTGCTCCAATCTTTTTTCTTCATTTTGTTTATTTGCAAGGAGTTCATTTTCAGCATCTTTTTGTTGTTGCGCAAAAAATTCAACCACGTTTTTGTATCGGGTTGAAACATCATTTGGTGGAAGGCAGGGCATTTCTTTTAGAATTTCTGTCCATTTTGATTTAAGACAGACAACACTGTCTGTTTGGTTTTGATCCTCTTTATTGTTTTTAAGTTCTTCAAGTTGAGAACAAATGTTACAAAGATCTTTAACCATCACCTGATAATTGGCATATGCTTTGGTACGATCAAGAATGCAGCGATCCATTTGTTCAATGGAGCGATTATAGCGGGAACTTAGATTGTGATAAACAGAAAATGGAATGATTCCATCTTCAACACTCAGCTCCGCCTGATCCCATTTTGCTTTTATTTCTTGTATTTTATTTTCATAGTGTGAAAGAAACTGAAGACTGTTGGAAGGAATCGATGTTTTTTCGAGTTCTTCATATAATTGTTCGAGGGATTTGCATAAATCGGTCATTTGCGAAACAGTATCTTCTTTACGATCAAGCTGATCAACTTGTTCTTCAATTTTCTTTCGAAATTGGTTAAATCGTTTTCTCAAGGGATGTGAGTTTTCCGGGTCAAATTCAGCCCATTTGGCCTGGACATATTTCATAACTGAATAACTTTCTGTCCATTTTTCAGATGCAACAATTTTTTCCAATTCCAGACACAATTCCTCAAGTTCGCATTCAGTTCGTTTTTCAGGAGAAAGAGCATCCGGATTTTCCCAAAGATTGGACAGTTTTTCCCGTGCATATTTTTTTATTTTTTTGTTGCTTGCATTTTTGGATACTAATTCGAGATGTTTTGGGTCTGAAATTTTGTCAACAATGGCTTTTCCAGGCTTAAGACCGCAATTTTGTTCGGTAATCTGGCACAACAACATCGGATTTGTAATTCGATCAATGGCCATCAAACGAATTTCAGGTCGTTCAGCATCACAAGCAATTTGCGCTAAAATTTTTTCATCATTGATCTCAAGAATTAATTCCCCTTGCAGATATTGGTCACTTGTATTAAGAATTTGATTTGCATAACACTTATTTAATTTATTAATGGCAGCCTTTTGGACATGGGGATCATTGTCGGTCTTAATCACGTGTTTCAGTATATTTAAATCTTCCAGATACTGGATCGTTACAATACGAACCTCTGGCTCCGGGTCATTTTCCAAAATCTGTTTTAATACATCCGATTTGTTCGCAGCTTTCAGGGAACGAATGGATTGGATTCGTACTTGTGGATTACTGTTTTTCCATCGGGGTACAATTAAATCTTTGATTGACATGTTTTTATATTACCTCTCAGTCGCTAAGGAATACTCTAAGGAATGAATGCTCGAAAAATAAATTCCTCATTTACTTATGTGCCAATAACGTGTAGGGGCGAACCTTATGTTCGCCCATCGTACATAGGAACGAAAGCGTTATTAGTTCGAGGGCGAACATAAGGTTCGCCCCTACATCGGGCTGGCACATAAGTAAATGGGGAACTTATTTTTCGAGTATTCCTAAAAATAATGTCACCATTAATGATATTGTTCGTATTTTTTAATTTTGTGGTTTAGAGACGTCGCATGCGATGTCCACAGTACAAAAAAACACAATACGAAAAATTAAAATGGAACGTTTATTATTCAAGCATTCCATAGGGCACTCTGACATTTCTTATTAATATTTAACTATATCATGGTATTTATCTGGTTTCAAGATAAATCAGAAGATGCCCATGAGATTTGAAACAAATAAGGAGATATCAATGCTTATTCAACAATTCAGATACAATAGCGATAATTTGGCATATATCATACATGGAACAACATATGCTGTTGTTATTGATGGTGGTGCGGTAAATGATATCCTTTCGTATCTTAAGAAACATCATTTAACGCTTACCTATATTTTTAACACCCATAGTCATGGGGATCATACCTCAGGAAATAACAGACTGCTGAAAGGGACAGACGCCACATTTGTTTCAGTAAGTACATTATTAGCCAAAAAAAAAGTTCAAATTGAAAACATGGAGATCTATATTATTGATACGCCTGGGCATACTCATGATAGTATCTGCTTTCATGTCAATGACTGGCTGATCACAGGCGATACATTGTTCAATGGCACTGTGGGAAATTGTTTTACCAATGATGAATCTGCATTTGTAAATAGTTTACAAAAAATTCTCTCATTGCCTGAACATACTATTATATATGCCGGACATGATTATGTCTTGCCCGCCATGCGGTTTGCAAAAAAAAATTCACTAAATACGAAGGCTGTAGATCATTTTTTGTCAACATATCATCCAAAACATGTTTTTTCGTATCTTGAGCAAGAAAAAGCCCATAATATTTTTTTTAGATTGAATTCACCGGAAATAAATGCTTTGCTGCAATCCAAGAGGTTGCCTCAAAAGGATAACATACAACGTTTTCGCTCCTTAAAAGAAATTGAAATATGGGATTAATTTTATACTTGACAGAACCATATCCTTATTTTATATTTAGCGTTTTTTAAACCTAAATATAAATAAATAAATGTGAACAATAAGAATAATTTTTTAATAACAATGACATGCAATGGTCATTGTTTTGAAGGAGTGGGGTCAGTGAAAAAATACACCTATAGTGCAAAACAATCTGACAATCCAAAAAAATGGTTTGTTGTGGATGCCAAAGATCAGGTATTGGGTCGATTAAGCACAGTAATCGCGTCCCGATTGCGTGGAAAACACAGTCCAATGTTTACACCACACGCAGACATGGGCGATTGGATCGTTGTTATCAATGCAGAAAAAGTAAAACTCACAGGCAACAAGCTGAACAATAAAATGTATTACAGACACAGCGGTTATATTGGTGGATTGAAAGAGATCAATGCAAAAAAACAACTGGAAAAAAAGCCTGAAGAATTGATTCGTCATTCAGTCAAAGGCATGCTCCCTAAAAACCGGCTGGGTCGAAAGCTGTATCGTAAACTAAAAGTTTATTCAGGGCCGGAACATCCGCACGTTGCCCAATGTCCTGAACTGATGACAGTTTAGTCTGGAAAACACGTTGCGATAATATTTCATCCCGCTCGCTTCACAGTGGGAAAAATGAGAAATTTGGAGACATTGAATGAGTCAAGAACATACCTATTATGCGACAGGACGTCGTAAAAACGCAATTGCAAGAACCTTTTTAAAGCCAGGTGATGGCAAAATTGTTGTAAACAATCGTCCATTGGATGACTATTTTAAGGTTGAAACCGCCAAAATGTTATTAATGCAGCCATTTGAATTAACAGGCACAACAGATAAATTTGATGTGACAGTTACTGTCAAAGGTGGTGGAATTTCTGGCCAGGCCGGTGCGGTGCGTCATGGTATTACACGCACTTTGGTTCAGGTCAACCCTGAGTTTCGTAAAACACTTAAAAAAGCAGGTTTTATATCTCGGGATGACAGAGAAAAAGAACGTAAAAAATACGGCCAACGTGGCGCGCGTGCGCGATATCAATTTTCAAAACGTTAGTTTACCTGTCAGAACAACAAGGGAAGAGGGGGCTTATATAATAATAACCTTTTCCCTTTTTTTGTGAATGCCAACTGCTCAGGAGCGATAATGACAACAAAAAAACGTGTTGCAGTCATCGGAGCGAGTGGATATGCAGGTGCAGAAGTGGTGCGTCTTATTTCCGGGCATCCGCATGTGACACTAACACTATTAACTTCCCGACAATATGCCGGACAGCCCTATGATAATATTTTTCCAGCCTTTAATGAACGAATTGACTTATCGTTAGAATCTTTTGTATTAGATGATGCAATTCAAAAGGCAGATATCTTTTTTTTAGCACTTCCGCATAAAGCCGCAATGGGTATTGCTGCACCTCTTGTCGATGCAGGAAAAAAAGTGATTGATTTATCTGCTGATTTTCGATTCAAAAATCAATCCATGTATGAAAAATATTATCAGCCCCATGCATTTCCTCAATTGCTTCAAAAGGCTGTATATGGTTTATGTGAAATAAATCGGTTGCAAATATCCCAGGCTGATCTTATTGGAAACCCTGGATGTTATCCTACCAGTGTGTTATTGCCATTAATCCCCCTTTTAAAAGAAAAGCTGATTGACTCAACAGGGATCATTGCGGATTCAAAATCTGGGGTGAGCGGTGCAGGTAGATCTCCAGGATTGGGAACCCTTTATTGTGAAGTCAATGAAGGGTTTAAAGCCTACAAGGTTGCAGAACATAGACATGAACCTGAAATGAATGAAAATCTGTCGCTGGCAGCGAGCGCCGATGTTCAAATCCTTTTTGTACCGCACCTGGTCCCCATGTCTCGCGGCATTGTATCGACAATGTATGTTCGATCTCAAAATGAAGAACAGGACATTCGCGCATGTCTTCAAGCTGCTTATAAAAACTGTTCTTTTGTTCGTATTTTATCCGAGGGCCGATTGCCAAATGCAGCGCATGTTCGGGGAACCAATTATTGTGATATTGGTGTTAAATGTTCAAAAGAAACAGGAATTGCAGTGATTGTGTCAACAATAGACAATCTCATAAAGGGCGCAGCGGGGCAGGCGGTTCAGAATATGAATATAATGATGGGCTTTTCAGAGTCTGAGGGGCTTGATGTCATTCCATTTCCAGTGTAAATGTCGAGATTCCAGCGTTGTTGGTCGCATTCCCAAAGTCGAACATTTCTTTATCTTAAGAATGCTCGAAAAATAAAGTCCTCATTTACTTATGTGCCAAGAACGTGTAGGGGCGAACCTTGTGTTCGCCCATCGTACATAGGAACGAAAGCGTTATTAGTTCGAGGGCGAACATAAGGTTCGCCCCTACATCGGGCTGGCACATAAGTAAATGGGGAACTTATTTTTCGAGTTTTCCTTAGCCTAGAAATGAATGAAATGACAAAATATTAACAAAAACACACTGATTCATAAATCAGTAAAAACATAAAACATGGATCGTCAAATCTATAAAACGACAGGACTGATCCACCTTGAAAGGAGAAAAACATGTCGGCAACATTAATTAAAGGAACAGAGATACGTGAACAAATCCTTGATGAAATCACCAAAGAGGTTGAAGAAATCAAGGAAAAACATGGTGTTGTTCCTGGACTCGTAACCATTTTAGTGGGTGAAAATCCCGCATCCATTTCATATGTGACGCTTAAAATCAAGACTGCACATCGGGTGGGATTTAAAGAAATTCAGGATTCTCAGCCTGTAGACATTACTGAAGATCAATTATTAGCGCTGATTGATAAGTATAATAATGATGATTCAATCAATGGTATACTTGTTCAATTACCCCTGCCCAAACACATTGATGAGAAAAAAGTGCTCAATGCCATTGATCCGGACAAAGATGTTGATGGGTTCCATCCTGTTAATGTTGGACGTTTAATGATTGGTGGTGATGAAGTCAAATTTCCACCCTGTACCCCCGCTGGTATTCAAGAAATGATTGTTCGCGCGGGTGTTGAGACAAAAGGCGCTGAGGTAGTTGTTGTTGGACGTTCCAATATTGTGGGAAAACCCATTGCCAATATGATGCTTCAAAAAGGTGTTGGTGCAAATTCCACAGTGACAATTGTTCATACAGGTACAAAGGATCTGGCAGCGCATTGTAAACGTGCTGATATTTTAATTGTTGCTGCTGGAGTTCCCGATTTGGTCAAACCCGAATGGATTAAACCCGGAGCTTGTGTTATTGATGTGGGCGTTAATCGTGTGGGCGAAAAAATAAGTGAAAAAACAGGGAAAAAGATCGCTATTCTTAAAGGTGATGTTGATTTTGATGCTGCCAAAGAAATTGCTGGATATATCACACCTGTCCCGGGTGGTGTTGGCCCAATGACAATTACGATGCTTATGAAAAATACCCTGAAATCTCTTAAATTTAAACTGGGTATTGCCTGATTAAAAATGTTATCCGAGGGCGAACAATCAGGTTCGCCCTTTTCTATAAACCAATCTTATGCATCACACCATCCAATATTTCATTCAAAACTTCAAAAGGCATTGAAACATTGCTTGATACAAAATAAGCGCCAAATTTGGTTTGAACATTCTGTCCGGCATAAGGATTGTAAACAGGTTTGCTAAAATCATTGGAATTGAGATTAAAACTGCTGTCATTTGGCACATAGATTTCACCTTCCTGGTAACGTAAATATCCCACAGCAAAATCAACATCAATCCCTCTAGGAAGATTGAGCCCCAGTCCTGCGCCAAAATAATCAATATCTGGCAATGACATGAGATCAAATAAATTATCATGTCCACATGTCTGGCGATCTTCATAACCCGCACGTAAGGCCAGCCAATCCAGCAATCGATATTCAATGCCGACACTGTAATGCCATGTATCATTAAAATTTTTGACATATTCCAGGCGCGATCCTCCTCCGGTATAACCCAATAGTTTTAAAAGTCTTAAAGCCTGTAATTTTTGATCAAATTGCATAACAAATTTCTGTGTGGTTGACCAATCTGCCCAGTGAAGATCGCATAATAATTTAAGACGTCGTGTAGGTTTAAGCATAACACCCAATTGAACGCGCTGTGGAAATTGAAAATCTTTCATGACAACGCGACCTGTTTCATTTTCAAGCGTATCTGTACCAATATCGAAAATCATGGCAAAAGCTTCAACAATAGCAGAGCCGCCCAGCCATTCGGAAACTTTTTTAAATTGATCAGAATATGTAAATTTATACCGGCCTTCGAGGTTTAATTTGGTTGGACTTTGATATACTGCACCTAAAGACAGCCAATCTTTGGGCTCCCACAATACGCCCAGATTGAAATGGGGGGTAAAGCTGTCTCGCATTGTCAGTTCTGAACTGGCAACCTGTTCAAAAGGGCCGATACCGCCACCAAACATGGGAAATAAATCAAGCATATTAAAAGAATCTTCAAACCCCTCAGTCGCATCAGCAATAACCTTTGTCATGGCAACGAGCTCGTTTGGTGCGCGTGCATCAGTTTGAAGTCCCATTGCTGTCATGCCTACACCAACTGAAAGCCCCACTGACCAATGTTTATTAAATCGATAGCTGAATGAAGGTGATGCCATTATGATATGTTGTAAATAAACACTTTTCCCTTGAAATCGGGCAGGATCGTCATCATCATGGGAAAGTCCGCCAGCATATGGTGCATATATTGTTGTGGCAAATGTCCAGGGAGAACCGGCTTTTCTATATGAAATCCCCAAAGGAACAGGAGCAGCCAAAACAGGAAGATCTACCGGACCTATTCCAGGAATAAATATCCGGCCATTTTTTACCTTCCCTGTTGTATTGGACAGGGGATCATCCTCCACTGCTGAAAACTCATTCATTAATTGAAAATCAGGGTCCGGTGTAAATTTATAGCTTCTTTGAATATATGCCACTGCAAATCCCTGACTGATATACTTGCCATCACGTAATTTACTTAAACCTGCCGGGTTGTAATGAACAGACATGTGACCGGGGGGATCTGCAGTGCATGTATTTGCCAGAGAAATGGTCTTGGTGTTACCCAATATTTGCTCAACAAATGTGGCATGACAGTTCATAGAATCAAAGAAAACAAATGACATAAGCACATAGACAATAATATTCGTCTTAGACATTGTACCTTCCCATTATAATTATATTTTTTCAGTGTTTGATAAAATTTTGAATTCAAAGGGAATCCGAACAGATAATACAAAATCGCTGCTGGTGTTTGTAAGTCCAATCCCCAATTGTGTGGTTAGTGATCTTCGGGGAGAAAGGTTCCATCGGGTCCCAATGTTAAACAACGCATTTACTGAACTGCCGCTCCTTGCCATGTCACTTTTTTTGAAATAGTAGCGTGAATTGAATTGATAGGAATATTGAAAGCTCATAAACATGGATACTTGATATGAAAAAGCATAACCAATTCCTGTACTGAATCCAATGTTGTCGCCAGGTTTCACCTTTTTTAATAAATTTTCTGAATAACGTTGATTGAGCTTGCTCACTTCATGATTATAACCCACACTAAAATTTGCAAATGCAACTATTGGATCCAGTGCTTTATTCACTGACATTCCTGCATTTAGTGAATAAAAGCCATTACCTGTGGATAAATCTTCCTCTTGCACAATCTTGAATGGACTTCGACCGGATGGTACGACTATATTGCCATAAAAAATGGGTGCCGGCCAGTCTCCGCCTGTTTTAAAAGGTTGCCATTGTCCCCCAACAGAAATATCACCGATATCGTTGACACTCAGAGATTTTGACGTCCCATTTTTATCATTTTTATAAATGAGCGGAAGGGTCAAATTAACTGTCAGATTATCTAAAAGTGCATATTCAAAGGACAAAATATTTTCAATTGTATGATTACTTTTATGTTCAATGAGAATACTTTCAACGATCGCATCAGTTGAATTATATAAGTATCTCACATTATCCTCAACAGACAGGACGCCCTTTTTTAAAAGTGTATAATGCCTGCCGGCTGCAGATAATATTTCTTTTTCTTTTTCAGTTTTTTCCTCCTGCGTCATTTCCAGACTTTTTCGAACTTCAGCCTCTTCCTTAAGCCGGCTCACTTCTTCTTGAAGTTTTTGTATCTGATCAAAAAGCATATTCACATCAGGGCTGATATTCTGTTTTTCTGAAGCAGAAGCATCGTTTGGACCATCTGTGAATTCCTTTTGAGATGTATCTGTTGAGTCAGATGATACATCCTGTGCTTGCACTGAAACGCCTACCAATAATATGATGTGTATCAATAAAATAGAAACCACATTTTTCATATCTTTTTCTCCTAGTATACACGAATCAAATTCGCTTTTAATTTATTGAATTAATTAACAATATGAGTAACCCTTTGATTAAACAAATCATTTAAAGACAATGATGGATGATTCTTATCAGTTTTTGTATATTTGACGTTCTCCAGGAACATCATAAAGAATATCGCGTTGTCTTCGGTTGGTTGGTAATTGTAAATCAAGGGTTCTTAGTAATTCATAGCTAGCATCTTCATCAATGAATCGAAGGTCCTCCTCTTTCAGCGCCAGCGCATTAAGTGTAGGAGTTCCTTTGGGGGGATAAACAATAAAGATGACATTATTATACCACATCTGCTGGAATTGGTTTAGAGAATAGCTGGAATGACCCCGCCAGGGATCTACCAGAAAAATATGTCCTTTATGGATACCTTTTAATACAGTAAAATGACGATAATTAAATATTTTTATTGGAATAATGCCAGGGCTCTTCAGTTCCATCAAATCTTCTATCTTTGCTTTGTAACCCACACCTCGATAACCCAATTTATTGACAAATTTTTTCATATCCAATAATGAAAAAGCGCGTCTTCGTTGTATTTTATCAATATCTCCATAATGAAGCATGCCTTGAATCACCTGTTTTTCAGCGAGATTCTCCCCAAAATGGTACCTTAAAAGTGTGGCCAAAGCAGATGAGCCGCAGCTATAATCATATGCCTGCTTAACTAAACGATCGTTTTGGAATTCACTTAATGGCTTAATATGTTGTCGAATCTTTACACTTGTAACCCCATCTATGGGCAATACAATCTCATTTTCAGGTTTTGGCTGTATCGGGATAAACCCGGAAAAAAGAGTGATACCAAGAATAAAAGCGATCACAACATGCATGTGTAACCTCCAGTTTATTGTCATTTTTTTTAATTTTTATTTGTATTAATTTCAAATAGTTTTAAAAAATTAAAAAAAAATGTATTTTTTAGTGTAAGAATTTTGATTTTTTCGTGTCTATATTAATAGACAGGTTATTGATTTGTTCTGGAAAATAGCTCGATAATTTTTCTAAAAAAAATCAATTTTTCCTCCTTATGAGAGAAAATGTTTAAATTGATAAATGCCTCTTATGAATATGTGTTATGGTGATGGAACGCATAACAAAGAATCGGGCTATTTTCCATTTTCTTTGACAATCAACTATATGCGTGGGAATGCAGTAAAAATTGTTTCGATAAAAAAAATCAAATGACAAGAACATACGAAACAACAATCATTTTCAATGCTTAGAAACGTATCATAATGTTTTGAAAAGTCCAATTTATCTGTTTTTTTACGAAACGTCTCCATTCTTAAGTATGCGATAATATTAATGTATTTCACAGCGAATAGTTTGCAAACACGGTTCAGGCGATAATGAAAATACAAATCATTTGAACCTCTTGCACGTTTGTATCAGTACTTCATATGAATGATACTAATGAAAAAAATGTTAATGAAAAGGTAAAAAAAGCATATCTCCTCTTCTTTCCATTGACATAAAATTTTCATACCAGAATTGCATGATCAAAATGCACCTGGCTCCCTTTTATGTGAAGAAACGATGTTCTGCATTTCCATGCATGCAGTTGATTTAATCAACAATCAAAATGTATTTCTTAATTTAGCAACATTTATGCCATACCTACATTTTGATTTAACTTATCAACCAATCGCACCTGCCATTTGAAATATGGGAAGGTACATCGCCACAACCAGACCGCCAATAGTAATCCCCAAAAAAGCAATCATTAAGGGTTCAATCATCGTTGTCATATTATCAACAGCTTGATCCACTTCATCATCATAAAAATTTGCAATTTTTTCGAGCATGGAGTCTAATGCACCGGTGGATTCACCCACACCGATCATTTGAACCACCATTGATGGAAAAACGCCGGATTCAGTCAAAGGTTCAACCATAGAGGAACCTTCTTCTATGCTGCTGCGAACACTATAGATTGCGGTTTCGATCGTCCTATTACCCGCTGTTTTTGCAACAATCTCTAAGGCATCAAGAATTGAAACGCCACTTCCTAGCATTGTGGAGAGTGTTCTTGTGAATTTGGCAACAGAAACTTTGCGGATCAGCATGCCAAAAACAGGAAGTTTTAAAAACAAATTGTCCATAAATCGGTTGCCAAAGTCTGTTTTATAGAACCTTCGATAGCCATAGACAAGTCCAATAATACCCATAATAATAAAATGAATATTATTGATCGTAAAATCGCTGAGGCTTACGACAATTTGGGTGGGGAGGGGTAAGGCTTTTCCAAATCCGGCAAACATATCTTCAAACACAGGTATAACGAAAACCAGAATAACACCAATGACCACTGCTGAAATTCCCAAAACAATAATGGGATACATCATTGCACCCTTTATTTTCGCTTTCAGTTTTGCTGTTTTTTCAAGATAACCGGACAAACGATTGAGAATTGTATCTAAAATACCGCCAGATTCACCCGCTTCTATCATATTAACAAACAATTCATCGAAAGTGTCTGGAAATTCACGAAGTGCATCTGCGAGAGTCGCACCACCTTCAACGCCTTCTTTAACTTTTTTTAAAATGCGTTTGAATGTTGAATTATCTGATTGTGAATAAAGTATTTCCAGACATTGAACCAGAGGTAAGCCGGCGTCAATCATTGTGGAAAATTGACGCGCAAAAATAATAATATCACTATTTGTGACTTTGGGTGGAAGTAAATCTTTTGCTTGTTTTTTAATTTTAACAGGCGTTAACCGCATCCGCTGAAGATGCATACGAACAGCAGCTTCATTGTCAGCCTCATGTTCACCTGTCTGTGTTTTTCCTTTACTATCGGTTGCTTTCCAATCAAATATGGGCATATTGAAATCTCCAATATGTATTATTTGTTATCTTCAAATATGGGCAAAGAGATTTTAAAACACGATCCTTCACCACAAATACTTTCTACATCAATGTGACCATTATGTCTGGCAATAATTTCTTTACAAATTGATAACCCCAGCCCGGTGCCTTTTTCCTCAGGTTTTGTAGTAAAGAAAGGATCCCATATGTTTTCCAAATCTTTATCAGAAATCCCAAGACCATTATCAGTAATCTCAACAAGTATATCATTATCAACTACTTGAGAGGATAGAATTAACGTTCCTTTCTGGTTCTGACTCATTGCGTGTGCAGCATTCGAAATCAGGTTAACAAAGACCTGTTCAATTTCATGCTGATTACCTAAGACCATGGGTAATTCTGATAGATATTTCTTGTCTACGTGAATGTTGTACTTGAGTTGATTTTGACATAATTGAAGGGCCAGATCGATACAGTCATGAATATTTATTTTTTCTTTTTGTGCATGTTCTTTTCGTGAAAATGAACTGATTCCCCTGACAATTTTTATAATACGAAAAGTGCCGCTTGAAATCCGTGCCAGTGATCGATCAATTTTTTTAATACTGTTAGCAACATTATCGTTGTTTTCTTTCAGATGCTCCTGGATGAAATTCCGAATTTTTCGCCAGTGATTTGAAGCAGATTCTGTGTTTGCTGACACATATGTGATTGGACTTGATATTTCATGAGTAATTCCGGCGGCCAGAGTACCTAAGGTGGCCAGACGATCCGCATGAATGAGTTGTTTGGCACGAACTTCAGCAATCTGTTCCATTTGAGTGGCATATTTTTTAAGTTGATCATCAGACTCAACAAGACGTTTTGCAACATTGAGGTGGCTTCGCAATTCAACAGGAGAAAAAGGTTTGGATTGAAAATTATGCGCCCCATTTTCAAGTGCATACACCAAATCTTCACGTTCTTTTTTGCTTGTAAGTAAAATTGTGTAAATGAGAGGCAATGATGGCTCCTTTTGTAATTTTTTACAAATCTCAACCCCATCCAGACCGGGCATCATCCAATCTAAAATGGCAATTCTTGGATAAGGCTTTGTATTGAGTAATTGCCATGCCTGATCACCATCAATTGCTTCAATGACCTGGTATCCCCATTCAGTAATATTTTTCATTAGCATATATCGAGTTGTCGGTCGATCGTCTGCTATCAGTACTTTTATCATAGTATGATTCTTGTTTTATTTATAGTTTGGTATTATATAAAATTTTTCGCATTGATCTTCGTTTCGGCAAGCGATGTCTTTACACAACCTTATTATACAGTATATCAAGATAAATGAGCATGTCATTTTTCTCGCATTCCTTAAGAGTAAACGCAACGAAAATGGCTGAAATGATGATCAATTGCAATTTATGACTACCGACATAAAGCGGGACCTTTCATCTTAGCCTCGATAGGGGCGTCATCTTTGGGGGCGCATTCCCAAAAAGTAGGTTCGTGTACAAGTAAAGAGAAAATGTTCGCCTCGGAGCAAAACCGAATTCCAATCAATATCCGAAACCAATGTCGCCCCTATCGGAGCCAAGAATAACTCCTTGATATTGTTAAACATCCCGCTTTATGTCGGTAGCCCAATTCATAAATTTATTTAACTCTTGACAATACATCTGTCTCAAGTATGATGAATACAATTTTGATAAGTTGTCAAGATTAAACTGAAATACATTCAGTCTGTTTTTTTGAATGTTAATGCAAATTTCATCCCATATAATGTTGAATCTCAAAAAAAATCTATAATAAATGCATCTTGACATTTCAATTGATGGCATGATTATTGCTCAAATATTAATATGATACAAAGAAGTGTTTAAGAACAAATGAAGCATATGTAAAGGTTAAGGGAAATCGTCCAATTTCATTAATTTTGAAGCTGTACGAATTATTTGCGAACCTATGTCCAAGGGCGAATATAAGCTTTTCCTCCATTCGTTCTAAACATAATAAAACAAATAACGAATTATTCCAAAAATCAGGTAATCCCATAATATGAATCCATCCCATGAAATATTAATCATTGATGGCAGTTCAACAGTCAGAATGATGACCAAAAAAGCATTGAACTCATTAAGTGCAAACATTCTTGAAGCCTCTGATGGTAAAAAAGGTCTGGAGCTAGCACTTTCCAGACCCTTTGATTTGTATATTACAGATATTGATCTTCCTGAACTTGATGGTATTGCATTGTGCAAGCATTTAAAAAAGCACAAACGATCGCAAACGATCCCCATATTAATGGTAAGCGATTTAATTTCTGAAGAAGATATGAGCCGTGGGTATGATGCCGGTGTTTCTGGATATATCTCGAAGCAGGAAATTCAAACGCACTTGCTGACACTTGTGAAAGAAACAATCGAACAGTCAAAATTTCGTCATGCGCGTACAATTGAAGTTGTGGATGATTCCGCGTCAATTCGGCGTATTGTTGGAAGCGGACTTTCTCAGATGGGATTTCAAGTGTTAACAGCTGAAAATGGGCGATTGGGGCTTGAATGTGCCAGAGAACAAAACCCCGACCTGATACTCAGTGATATTGATATGCCTGAAATGAATGGATTCGAATTTTGCAGAGCGGTCAATTCAGAGGAGCGATTGGCAAATATTCCTTTTGTTGTCATGAGTACGAACAGTGATCGAAGTCATATGAAACGAATCATGCAGCATGGTGCAGCGGCTTATATTGTAAAACCATTTATCATGGATCAACTGGTTATTCTCATTGAAAAAATTCTGTCTGATCATTTTATGTTACTGCAAAAAGAGCGTGAAAAGTTTGAATCCGAACGAAAACAAACAATTGCAAGCATTACAGGGTTGGTAACTGCTCTTGAGGCACGTGATGCCTACACACGAGGTCATTCTGAGGATGTCGCGCGGATGGTTTCAGGTATGGTAAAATTGACCGGTGCAAGTGAATCTGAGGTTGATCGGGCAACAATTGGCGGACGATTACATGATATCGGAAAAATTGGCATTCGTGACAATGTATTGCTTAAGCCGGGAAAACTTACCAATGAAGAATTCAACCAGATCAAAAAGCACCCTGAAATTGGTGCAAAAATTTTAAACACGATACCTGGACTCAGTGATATTATCCCAATCGTATTATCTCACCACGAACGAATTGATGGCAAAGGCTATCCCCATGGATTAAAAAATTTGCAAATTCCTGAATGGGCGAGAGTCACCGCAGTAGCAGATACCTTTCATGCATTAACCAGTAACCGGCCCTACCGCGAAGGTATGCCTCTGGAAAAAGCACTCAATATCATTGATGATATTTCGGGCACGCAATTATGTCCTGATTGTGTAAAATTATTTTATCAGTGGCTGGATCAAACCAAACAATCATGAAATTTATTCAATATCAAAGGATTTTTCTATCTTCTCAAGCTGGAGTGTTTTTTCTTCAAGCGCATCAAACAAACTGTCAATTTTGTTTTGAGTCACATTGATATCCTGACCCAATCGAACAATCTTATCACCATGACCGGATTCACTGGCCACCTGCATTTGATTTGTAAATTGTGCCAGGTCATTTTCTAAAAGGGTAATTTGATCTTCGATCTGTGTAATTCTTTTCTTTATTGGGGTAATTTCACGTGAACGTTTTTGGATGAACTGAGCACGCTGTTTTTTTGTGAGTTTACGATCTAGTTTTTTTGTTGTATGTTCTTTTCCATTGGCTGTCCAGTGCGGTTCATCATCCCATCCTTTTTTGGCTAAAAAAGAAGCATAAGAACCTTCAAAAACATATGGGCAATCCTCCTGAAAAACGACCAGTCGTTTTGAAATGGCATTTAAAAATAATTCATTATGAGTAACCATGATCACCGCACCTTCAAATTGGTCTATGGCCTCCAATAAAGCATCACAAGACGCCATATCCAAATGATTGGTGGGTTCATCCAAAAGAAGTAAATTTGAAGGAGAGACCAAAATTTTTCCCAAAAGGACACGTGCTTTTTCACCACCTGACAAAACCGAAATTCTTTTAAGCGCGTCATCACCTTCAAACATCATTGCGCCGCAAATATTTCTGACCTTTTGCCGGTCATGGTCAATAGAATCCGCCATGATTTCATCCGCTACCGATCGGGAATCAATGAGCGTTTGCACATTGGTTTGTTCGTAGTATTTAATCAGTGTTTTGGGATGAAAATTAATTTCGCCTCCATGGGGATTCAGTCTTTGTGCAAAAAGTTTCAGCAGTGTGGTTTTTCCTCTGCCATTCGGGCCAACAATACAAATTCGGTCTTGTTTTTGGATATGCAGGGTCAGATTTTTAATTAGAGGGTGTTTGGAGTATGAAAAGGAAATATTGTCTGCATGCATGACATATTTTGAAGAAAGTGGTTGATATTGAAAATGAAAAGTCAAATTTTTAATTGATTCCAGTTTGTCCCGCTTTTCCATTTTAGACAATGTCTTTACCCGAGATTGAACAAGATTTGCCAGACGTGCTTTTGCCCTGAATCGGCTGATAAATTGTTCCAGTTCTTTTTGTTTTCGTTCATCATTTCGTCTCGTTTTTTCGTATATTTCCTCGTCTTGAGCAATCTGAGCGTACAATTTTTCGGTATTTCCTTGAATTTTACGCACCCCTTTTCTGTGGATCGCCAGAACATGTGTAATTACGCGGTCCATAAAACTACGATCATGGGTAATGAGAATCAATTCCCTTGGCCACTGGTTCAAGAATTGTTCAATCCATCGAATCGAAGTAATATCAAGATAGTTTGTGGGTTCATCAAGAAGCAGTAAATCCGGTTCAGAGACCAGTACTTTGGCAAGGTTCAAACGTACTTGAAAGCCACCAGAAAACTCATCCGGATGCCGCCCCATATCCGCCTGTGAGAATCCCAGACCAGCCAAAACCTTTTCTACTTTCCAGTAATGATCACGTTCTTGTTCAGGCAACCCGCGCATGCCCTCAGTTAAAACTGTATCTTTTTCAAAGGCAATATGTTGGGCAACATATCCAACTCGATAATTCTTTGGAATAACAACCTGACCACCATCAGGTAAGGTTTTATGGATAATCATGCGAAACATGGTCGTTTTGCCATGTCCATTTCGTCCGATAAGGCCAACGCGCTCTTTGGCATTAATTTTAAAACTGATCTGATCGAACAATTGCTGTTTACCATAACTTTTGGAGATATTTTCAAACCGAATCATAGTTTAGTTTAATTTCCCTGATTATCACAAGGCAAAAATATATCAAAATACGAACTTTGATTGTCATCAGATTTCATTAAAAGCGACCCATTGTTCATTTCCAGCATCTTTTTACATAAGGCCAGTGTTAATTGAACAGGCAATGCTTCACCTTTGTTCACAATTTTTAAAAGGTCTTTGGATTCAAGGGGCTTGATACTTTCCCCGGGTTGAAGTGCTGTGCTTTTTATACACAAAACCATTTGATTATTTTTCTTTTCAGCAGACACAAAAATTGTATCAGAAGCAGGATATGCCAATGACAGCACAATTAAATTGGCAAGGATACGATATGTCATTTCCGGATCGCATTGAACAAAAAGTTTGGGCTCAATATTATGAATAATATTGATGTTTTTGGTTCGGGCCAATTTTTGATATGCATAAAAGACTGCCAAAAAAATACCATACAAATCAATTTTTTCAGGTGCCACATTCCATGAGTGTTGTTGAATGCGCCCCCAATCAAGAATGTTTTCCAATATGTTAATTGTATTACGTGCCGATCCAAAAATATGGCGATCAAATACATCAATTTCATCTTTTTGAAGTTCAGATATAGCATCCGAAAAAAAGACTGAAAGGTCATGCAACTGATTGAACGCTTTTGACATTTTATGAACAATGATTGAAAAGAATTTTTCACGTGCATCAGTATCCTCAGATATGGATGGCGTCAGTTCAGTCAGTTGGTCCTTTTGCTCTTTTCTTTTGATTTGCTTTTTAATACATGCAAGCACCTGTTTTGGGTCAAAAGGTTTTGTTATATAATCAACGCCGCCTACTTCAAAACCTTTCATTTGATTCACTGTATCTGTTAAAGCAGTTAAGAATATTACAGGGATATCCCTGGTTTTCTCAATGGTTTTGAGTTTTTTACATGTTTGAAATCCATCCATGCCTGTCATCATAATATCCAGCAATATCAGATCCGGGCGCCCAATTTCTGCACGTCGGATCGCAGTTTCACCATCCTGCGCAATCAGGGTTTTGAATCCTTTCTGATTGAGAAATTCTAATAGCATGTTTAAATTGATAAAATTATCATCAACAATTAAAATGGTTGATTTTTTATTGTCTTGATTGACCATATAAACCTCTAATGGAGCGTGTGTATAAGTCAGGGAAAAATGTTGCCTCGAACA